>JGI24159J19872_10000378_pt1 | contig 37638 bp, 26 predicted proteins | sample Ectturendosymbi4_FD_19872 | JGI IMG/M metagenome (IMG submission 19872) | reverse complement strand
TCCCAACCTGGGGTACATGTACCCCCAGGGGTACATTTGCCTATCCGAAGGGGTACATTTAAGGTTATCAATAGAAGAGCAAAATATATTTGCATATGATTTATTTCCAAATATTTACGCATATATTAATGAATATTCTTTTCAAAAATCATTTTATGCTTGTTGTTAAATACATCATTGAATAATCATGATAAAATGCATTGTCATAGGATATCTTAGGGGGACATGCACATCAGTCAAAATGCTGAAGGGGTACATACTTACCTGTTGAAATGCTGAAGGGGTACATGCTCATCCGTCAGAATGCTGAAGGGGTACATGGTAAGAGAAAGGTTGGGAACCACTGATCTATTGCCTCAAAAAATTTAGGGATCTTATTTCAAGTCACAAGTGCAAATCATGTCCGGTGCAAAAAAACATGTTTCGCAAAAAGCTGAACTGCTTGTCTTGCAGAGCAACCAGGAGATCTAACCGGTCAAATCCCCCACGGCATACCTTCTTTAACTCAAACACTGATATAACTTCGTTAAAATTAACGCCTTGGGCATGAAAACAACTTTAAGTGAAAGTTTCCAGCCAATCTTAGCTACAACTATTACCAGTGAATTTAAACTACAACTCTACTTTCTGCTATTAATGTGTAAGGTAAATGGAGGCAAGAAAGAAGCAGTGGCTCGCGTTTGCTCAGTGTGATACAAATCAAGATTGTACGTGGAACGAGGAAGTCATAACTGATCAGCAACGGATATAGTTTTCTGTTAAAAAGTGTGATTTTTACGGATTTAAGATCAAATTTTGCTTGCTGTAAGACAAAGGAAAAACCATTCGTATGTAGTCTCCCAAGTTATTTTGCTTCATGTACAAAATCCATTAAACAGAACGCTAAGCAAGCAATGAGATAACCTTTTAAAGGGTTGTTTGCTTTTACAAATCTTTTTTCTTAGAAATGGACCGTTTGCAATGATATACTGCCGCAACATAATGCTTCATCGGCACTGCTGTGTAACCGGTCCGAATGAAGAGACCTTGATACCATGCAGCTGAATTTGTTTCTTGCATGTGACAGTGGTAGAGTCACGATGACGCCCGTGAATTGCTTCAAAAAGAAATTTCGTCGTCATATAGTCTAGTTTTTCAACCCAAGTGCCCGGGGATATCAGATTATTTTGGTGTAGACATTGCCAGAATGTCGTACCACGTCACATAATGTGCGGTTGTCTGCGTCCTCAGGAAACGAAACGCAAGGCTTGAGAACGGCATGTTGTTGTTGCCTACGCGTTCACGTCAGTCGTAATAAAAGAAAATTACTTACCAACGGAATCTTCGTTCTGACGGAAAAATCTAGCGAAAAAGTGTCAGAATTGTGGATAGAAAAGCTGAAAAGATTATTTAAATTTCTGCAGTTTCTCACGCTACTGCAGGCTCAGGATCCTGATGTTTGTGCCAAACTTCACACCTTTGCTAAAACTGTTTATTTTTCGACCATTATGGTAACGAAAAATCGCAATTTAGAATTGGCAGAGGGTTTAAATAGCAAAAGTAAAATTTCTAAATAAAATTGAATGGAGGCGTTTAAATGTGTATATCAGTATGGCAAAACAAAATTATCTAATTTTTAATGGGAAACGTCAGATGAATTTTGACCGAAAAGTCTTAAACACTTCGCATATTTTGAAAAAACAGCTAACGCCAGCTGCATAATCTCTTTTTGCTACTGTTGTTTCAGGTAGTATAGCTGTCAAAAATATTTATTCAGCATGAACCGTAACCTCATGTTTATTGCACTAATGTTATTGTCCTTGGCACCTCTGCGACAAGGCAAGTTTAGATGAATGTCAAATAGTGATGTTTCTATGCGAAAAAAAGTTTTCTCCCCAGAAGAAAAAGAAGCAACAGTATTTATGCATTTTGAATTCTGTTAAAAAGATATTTTCCACTATACCTATCCAAAGCAAAACATATTGCAAAAGCCAAACCTTTATTTTGTTTTTGATCTGTTTTCGGCAACCTGAAGTACACAGGCGTTCAAAAAATTTGCGAGTGAAACAACATAATTTAACAATGTTTAAATCACAGACTCGCACACACACGCAACCGCACAGGCCCATGTACATTTATATGAGTGATATACTTTCATCTTATATCTGTGATTACCATTGCTTGATTGCATTTCAAATAGAAGACAATAATTTAATGCAATCGTAGTTGCTGATTTGCAGGATGCCATTCTGGACAAGAGAAGCGTAAAAAACGAACTACTACCAACGTGGCAACTTCAACACAAACCCGTGCATATTTCACAGCATGTCTAGAGGAAACGGTAAATTTTTACAACATGTCTTTGTCTAACTAAATGTGTTTTCTTCAAAGCCAAAAATGCTTCAAGATGAGTGTGTTTCAAAAACCTGAAGAATGTCAAGGCTGTTAACTTTTATCATGTATTCATATGATGGTGTCTTGTGCGGAAATCAACAACAATTCTAGATCGATTCGTCGGATAAAAATTAAAATTAAAGACTGAGATTATGAAATGACACCGATGGAATTGAAATAAACCTTGAAATACAGCCCTCCAACAAAAACTTTTTGGTTTTCAAGTATTTTCTTATGCTTATGCTTACTATCTTGGTTAGCTAACTTTTTCGCTTTGAGAAAAGAAACGTGGCAGATGATATGATACTCGTTTAACGAATACAATAACAATTGATTAATATCTTCACCTGTTTCATCGCATTAGATTATACCATAAAAAGAATAAATTGAAAAACAAAACGTCCAAAATGAAAGCTAAACCCCACATATCTGCATGTGTTGCTAAATAGATCTGTTAATTTTAAGAGAAGAGCAAAAATGCAAATCTAGTGTTTGATTCAAAGTCACTAAGATTATAGTTAGTTATTGCAAATGAATGGAGATTTAGCCTGAACCTGTATTTTCATGTTATCTGGCTCCTTTTACAGGTTGGAGATACGACCAGCTACAACTGGACAAGCAATGTAGATTATACTATCTTGTACAGCAAGTGGTATTTAAACACACGAGCGGTCATTTGTTCGTAAGTAATACACGAACTGTGAAAATATCCAATTTTGAATACGTAATTGTACCTTATTTAGATGGTATTTGTTTTGTCTTTAAATTGTATATTCTGCAAAAAATTACTTTGCTTCATGTACGTTTTCTCTTATGAAACATGCTATTGCTAATTACGCTAATCAAAGAAAACTCTTCATTTTGCATAAGTTTCCTTACATGTAAGATTAACTGAGGTTTGTCTTTCTTTGAAATTGTTCAATTTAGTGTTATTTGATGAATGCAAAGTAAATTAGCTTTCTTACAGCTCATAAAGCCTTTTTATATGTCTACATTTATGGATAATATTGGTTTTCTTTTTTTGTTTAATCAATCAAAAATATTGCTAAGGCAAAATTACATCGGTCGATAATATCGCTGGAGTAACGAGGATTGAACCTCACCCAGGTTGGACTCTGAATATGACACTTCCACCTGCTGGTCGACTGAAATCGAGCAGTACTTGAATGACGACGGCCTGCTCCCTTTTGTCAAAACTTGCATCGAGCAATTCTATGTGGATTATGCGACTACTCCGCCACAGCGTAAGTTGCGTTTGTAGCCAACATAGCTTCAGCATCACTGTCAATTGCATCATAAGACACTGAAACTCGTGCTTCAGCATCACTGCCACTCTGCAGTGTATAAAAAGAATTCCACGAATACTTTTGTCAGTGTGATTATCCTGAGACTGTAAATCATGTTTATTCTGCTACGTCACCGGCGAGTGAATCAGCGAAACGTAATCGGTTTTACCGCAAAGTATAATGTTCGCCGAACATAGAAATCACTAGTTTGAAGCAAAATGAGTGATTGTGCAACATTGCTTCTAATTTTCCTATTTTATAATGTCCTTTTGGAGTTAATTGGTTGACTGCTTTGATTCAATTAAGTGTCTTCGCTACATACTAAAGCCCTGTGGTGGAAAACCGGTGGCACTCGTGGCACGCGTGCCGCAATTTCGCAAATGGAACAAAAGGGATGATTGACTACACTCGTCGATTTGACAGTTCAACGAAATTATATCAAGTGGATTCCCTTAGCTACACAGATCTGCTTCCATTTTTCGGTTCGCCATTTTTCAGTAACTTGGCATTATTAAACGTCAGTTGACACCACTGCAATGGGCAGTGGTTTATCGTAGCTGGGGGTGAAGGGAATTCAAGGGCACCCCCAATTGTTTTGATTTGTTGAAAGTTCGGTCAAAATCTCAAAAAATTCAGACAAAGAAGTTTCGACATTTTTTAACAGTTTTGATGAAATTATCCTTTTTTGTTTTTTAAGTATATAAACAAAATTGTATTATGTCATAGAAAGCATAATAAATACGTATAAAATCAACAAACTGTTTCTAGTAACTTCGTGTTTTAGTTTGTGACAGTTGATGAATATCTGACTTACTTCAACGTTTAGGTATAATGATGTAATTAGGGCATTTCGTTTATATGCTTTATTAATTGTACACTGTGGGGAATAGAGTATGCTGTAGAGAACCTACTTTGTATTTGTAGAGTTTATGCGCGAGGCAAGTCAAGAAAAGCTTTTGCATTTAATATTAACTGCAGTGTTTGGATGGACATATTTTGACATGCAGTTTGTTCCATGTTGCATATATGTGCAGTTGAACAGGCAATGTTGTGAAACTCATGGTACAGTTATAATAATTGTTGCTTTCAATTAACATTTCACACTGTACATTATCAAACCAGTTTCAGTTGCTAATTAGTAGGGATTGAAGTTTGAAGTTTGTATTACTAGTGGAAGCTATTGCCTGGTCTTAATTAGCAAGGCAGACATGTAGTTGCAGTTTGCAGGTATATCAAGTTATACTTTTGAATGTTGTTATTCTTAGCTTTTGCATAAATACTTTGTCGTATCTACTTCAGACCGCTAGCCTTTATCAATATTACGTTGGGTGATGAGATGAGCTGCTAAAGTTTTCATGCACTGAATTTGGAATATGATTAGAATTAACCCTTGGATCCTAAGTATGTTGAGCTTCATAAGTTTATGCATTATTCACGTATATTTTATTATGTCTTTTTGTTATGGTTGAATTAATGCAAAATATGAATGCAATTTGAGAAGTGCAATATGTATGGCACAATGGTAGAGAAAAATTTAATGTACCAACAGCTACGGAACTTCATCTACAAAGGCAAGCCCTATAGTGGTAAAACTTTAAAAAATGAGAGATAAGTTCTCGCTTCAGAAACTTACAGGTGTAACTAAACAATGTAATTTAAATGCTACTTGTCAACTTCCGCTCTCGATGCAGAAACAAAGAACCAACCTACTAAGCCCAGCCGCCAAGTTTTTTAAAGCGGGGAAGAGAGTTCAGTGGCGAGTTGATGGCACCGACTATTGTCTTTATGCTAATGGTGAACTAATGGCGGACAAATCTTTTTGGACATTGTATCAATGTTTAAGCTTTACTATAGATGTGTTTATCATCTTCGATCAATTTTAATGAAGTAGCATCTGTTCATGATTTTGATATATTGTGTGTCACAGAAGGTTGGCTGAGCTCTAATATCGATAAGTCGTGCTGTTCTTTGTCTGGCTATTCAGAACCTTTCCGTGTTAAAATTATGTGGCTAGATTTTAAATAAAACCACTAAAACTGTTTATTTCTTGCGGTATAATATCAACCCCAAATAGTGCTGCAGCTGATAGGCTCCTGTTTCGTATATGTTGCTTCAACGTGATCAGCGACTTTTTGAGTGATCCTTCGACCACCATTCTTTTTGCTGGTGTCTTTAATGATCATTCTATGGGCAAATCGTTTCATCAACAAACTGAGTTATTTCGTTGATTTACCACATTTAATTTTCACCAGGTTATACAATCACCCACTAGGTGTGCTAATATTCCTGGTTGGTTTGTCATTAAACGACCTTCGCCTCGTCATAAATTCTGATGTTTTCCCTCCTTTAGGAAATCTTGACCACTCTCCTATTTTTTAGAATTAAATTTCAATCTCTGTACGCATGTCCATTCATTCATCAAATGCTGGGATTATTCTCGATCCGACTTCAATAACTTAAATGAATTTTTACTTATAGCACTCTGCGAAAACATCATACCTGCATCTCCTACGCCAGACATTGCCTAATATTACTGACATACCAAAGTGCTTGTACTTGTATTCCGTTTAAAATAATTCAATCGAACAAGTCAACATCTCCAGATGCTAAGCCCTATCTAAAGAAAATGATCCGCAAAAGGCGTAAATTGTTTACTAAATGGCGACCGACACAATGTCGCCATCATCGTCTTGCCTATAAAAGAGGCGAATCCAGGGAGTGGCACGGCTCCCCCAAATTTTTAGAACATATGGTCATTTTGTGCTTTGAGAGGCGTTTTTCCAAACAAAATAGAGTTATTCGCCTAAAATCCAGGGTCGTCGCCAGCGGGAGGGCCAGTGGTGCCCGCCCCCCATTTGAAATCGGCGCCCCCCCATTTCACGTTTGCCCCCCGGTTGCTACATACATCCAATGCGGTATTTAAAAATAGTGGCCCCCCTTCTGATTTTTGGCCCCTCCTTCTGGTTTTTGGCCCCCTGCTGCTAAATCCTGGCGACGGGCCTGCAAAAATCAAACATTTACCCCAAAAAAAAAATTTATTTGCCCCCCTAAATTTTTGGGCTGGCTACACCACTGGCCTATAATCTCCATCCACATATAATTCAGAGATTCATCAAGGATCTTAAGAATCACTATAACCAATTTGTTCTCAGTAAGCTTGATTCATTTTCGACATCTCGACCTGACTTCTGGAAAACAGTCAAAGATTTGTTTGGCAAACGACCTTACTCAAATGCTCCTTTGATCCGTGGTGACACTGTTTACTATGGCATGACATCAAAAGCAAAGAATTTTAACGAATATATTACCTCCATTTCCACCGCACCTGACTCCATACTGTTTAAAGTACTTCCTAGGTTTCATATGTATAATGATTTATGCATTCCTCCCCTCTCAATCGAGCCCCTTGATAGTTACCATGTAATACTAACTATTAATCCAAATAAATGGAAAGTTTTGATAATCTGCCCAACCGACTTCTTAAAAATTAAGCTCAGTCTCTTTCCACTCCTTTCAGTCTTCTCTTCAACTTCATCCTAGCCACTTCCCACTTTCCTACAGCTTGGAAAATTGCGTCAGTAATTCCTCTTCACAAATCCGGATCTCTACATGATACAAAAAAAAAAAAATTACAGATCGATATCTATCCTTCCCTTTCTATCTAAAGTTTTTGAAAAGTTAATCCATAAACACCTTTGTAGTTATTTTGAAGCCAAACGATTTGCTTTATAATCGCAACTCTGGATTCCGCAAATACCACTCCACCACATCTAATGTATTAGAAGTTGCTCATAAACTTCTCGTTGCCAAAGACAGTGGTTGCACATCGAGAGTTGTGTTTTTAGATATTCCTGAAGCTTTTGACAAAGTCATTCACTCCGCCCTTCTTTTCATATTGCGTCAGCTTGGCGTGACAGATTCTCTTTATAACTTACTGCAGTCCTACCTATCAGGTAGGTCGCTATTTGTACGTTTAAGAGATTTTGTTCTGATCATTTACATACAAGCTGTGGCGTGCCTCAAGGATCCATACTTGGTCCGATACTTTTTCAGTGTATGGTAATGACATTCATACAAGCACTAAATCTTCAGTTTCCCTATTTGCTGATGATACTATACTTTTATGCTCTTCTGAAAACCCAATTGCTTTACATACATTATGCAATGATTTACGTCAGTTGGAGATGTTATCCGATTTGTTGAGTATTACTTTTAATGCCATACATAATTCTTGTTTCCATAAAGGTTCAAAACTCTGGGACTCTCTACCAGGGGCGTTAGGAGGGTCAAGGGGGGCACAATGACCCGGATGCCAAATCTCTGGGGGGACGCCGAAAAGTCCAAACAACGTCGCAATTATATTTTTTAATACAATACATTTGCTCCCAAATAAATTTTTCGCTCTCCATTTGGCGGGTTCCACAAAAGTTATGTTTGCCATGTGCAGCATCACCACTTTTGTTTCGTACAAATATGATAGTTACTGGCGGCCTTTTGAAAGCGTGCACTGTCAAAACTTGGATTATTTTCCCCTGTAAGAAGAATTTAATTATGGGTAACGTCGCAGTGAGCCATTCGTTTACAGCAGTGGTTCTTAACCGGGAGCATGCCTCACCAGGGGGCGTCAGAAAGCTTCCACTGGGCCCAGCAACCCCTACGCGCTCTACATCATGGAAAATCTTAGACCAGGGAAAGGTTCCGGCTAATTTACGTATTTAAAGTCAAGAGCGTTTGAAGCAAATGACAATTACTGCAGGGAGGCGTGGTAGAGAAAAATTAAGAACCATTAGTTTACAGCTTATGCGCCTCCCTTTCAAAGTGAGTTGGAATAATGGCCTTATTGCGAATGCGTAACAATGCGTTCTTTAACGAAGAACGGTTTGATCAAGAGCACGCCAGAGTTGTAAACGGGTCTCATTTTGAAGCTCGAACCCGGCACGATCCCGAAGTAAAAAGCCCGAAACCGGCCCGAACCCGACATTAATTTTAAAGCCCGATTTAGGTCCGAAACCAATTTTACCGAATGAGTCAGGATATGCGCAACTGTGATGATACTGCGGAATGTAATGTTTTTCCAGAAAAAAAGAAACTGTCACGATACTATGCACTATGACGCTACAGGCACAAAAGAAACTATCTGGCATATAAAAAACCGGTTTGTTGGATATCGATTTGTAAAACAAGCCATTGTGCGCTAATTTCGTCACCGCTGTCGCCTTTTCAAAAAGAATGTGAGACAATCCGAGCAGAGAACAAAAGAACGCAGCGGTGTTTACAAGTAGAGTTAGCTGAAGGTTCACTCGTAGAAGTCACCCCGCTGTGCATAACAAATGTATGTCACAAAAGAAAAACTCGTCATACTGAATGTTATAAAAAAGTTTTGTATACAGGTCCGAAATGAACCCGAAACATTTTCACAAACTTAAGCCCAAACCCGGCCCGAACCTGGCCCGACGAACAACTCTGCAGCACACGAAGACGTCACTGCAATTCTGTTACCAGCTCAGTTGTTGCGTGGCTTCATACAAAAACCAAACGCGTCAAGCATGTTGAGTCGAAAACTTAGTGGGACTCGGTACAGAAAATGGAAAGCAAGAACAAGAAGCGCAGAAGTCAGAACAGCTATTGAGGAGTTTTCTTATCACCTAACCAATCTGAATGGGGCTAGTAGCGAGGCAACACAGCGCTATACGAAATTACTGCCTTCAAGTTCTGAGTGCAGTTTGTTGCTATCTAATGATGTTGAAATTGGTCAAACCGTGCCACGTAATGTAGACGCGAATACTTCCATTTTAAAGCACACCGCTTCAGAAGACACAGCTGCGTCCTTAAATGTAACTTTAAGTGATTGTTTGGTAGAGAAATTCGGTATGCCACCTACTAATAATGAATGTTGGTGTGAAGCACAATACTGATCTGCAAAAGACTCGGACATATCAGCAGTCTTTCAATTTCACAATGTTGGAATGCTTGAATTTAGCCCTGGATTACAAACGCCAATAATATCGCATGCTCTTCAGACGGAAATGATGATTCGTGGCTCCGAATATTTTCAAAATCAAGAGGGGCCATTTCACGAACATGACAAATGTTCGATGCCCAAAGCATGGTCTAAAAAGCGCCTTGCTTGGGGAGAAGGTGGGGGTGTTAATCGGTCGTGACTTGTCTACTCTCCAACAAAGCAAGCAGCTTACTGTTTCTGCTGCTTACTTTTTTCGGGTTCGTCGCAATCATCGTTTGTGAAACCAAAAGGTTTCGCAAAATAGAGAAAAACGGACAAAGTAATCATTCTCGAGGGAAGCCGATGTCATCGAAATTCTTTCCGTACATGGAGAGATGCTGCGAGAAGAATACTCCAGCATGAAGAAATAGACGCCGCACTTGAAAACATGATAAGTGAAGAAAAAGATCGTTGACGAAATGTGCTCAAAAGAGTGATCAATTGCATAAAATATTTAGTTTCACAGAACTTGGCACTTCGGGGTCACGTAGAAGTTCTCACAGCTTGCAACGATGAAAAAATCGGAAATTTTTTGTCAATCATCAAGCTTATCGCTGAGTATCATCCAATACTACGAAATCACCTCTCCCACGCAGAAACTGATGACGGTGCCGTGTCTTATGTTGCCTCCCCAACGCAAAACGAATTTATTGGAATTATCGCGGAAAATGTTAGAAGCAAGTTGTTACGCTCCATTAAAAGAAACAAGCACTACGGTGTCATGTTCAAAACCACACCCGACGCTAGTCATCGCGACCAGATGTCTCAGATTATCCGGCATGTCGATGTTGACTTTGTTACCACGAATGTAGAAGTTCAGGAATCTTTTTCAGGATTAATATAAGTTCACTCCAAAGACGCAAAGTCCATTGTGGATTTGAATACTCATACGTTAGAACGCGATATGCTGTCGTTGGCAGATTGCCGATCCATCCCAATGCTACGATAGCTCTTCTGTCGTCTGACCATCTAAGTGGCGTCCAAAAAAGAATTATGAATAGAAATCCACGGGCCATGCTTATCAACTCTGATAATCACAGTTTAAGTCTGGTTGGTGTGCACTCTGCTTCGCAAGGCTTAAAATCGATGATGCTTTTTCTTGCTGTTAAATCCCTGTATAATTGTTTTTAAAAATCAACCCAGCGTTGGAAAAAAATGAAAGAAGTTTGAACTTTTACGGTTAAAGCAAGAATGTGACACTCGTTGGAGTGCAAAATTTGACGCCGTGAAACTGTTTATTTTGCGCTTGATGAAGTAGTTGACCTGCTGGAAACCATGTCAGCTCATACTAACGAAACATCGGAAACAAGAGAAGATACTCAGAGTTTACTGAAGTTCAACTTCATTACGCTTTTGGCATTTTGGTACGACCTTTTGAGTAAAATTAACCGCGTGCCAAACAGATTGCAAGACCCCACTATGAATTTCCATGAAGCATCAAAAGATCTGAGAGCCCTAAAATAAGTTTTTGAGTAAAATAGGGACAGCTTGTGCAAAAGCGCTTTAGTCAGTGGCAAAGAAACATGCAGGATGTGGGAAGTGAAAATCCAAGGTCGAGTGCCAAGAACAAAGAAAATGGATGGAGAGCAATTACGAGATGAAGTTCTTACTGCAGAAATGGAGCTCACGAGGGTGATGAAAATTGTTGTTGACAGGGTTTTGGTCGAAATGGACAACAGATTTACTCGGTTAAACGAGTTCCATGCGAAATTCGGCTTTCTGTTTGACGTTAACCGCTCGCTGGACAATAAGAGTATGAGTAGCTGCTCCTTAGAAGAATGTTGCTCTTGCTAAATTTTACATCTCTGATTTCGATGGAACCGAACTGTACAACGAGATTTGTGACTGCAGAACGCTGGTTCAAACACGTAAAATGATGCACTGGTAGACAGCGCTAGAGCTGCTGAACTTCGTGGTGTCGTATGGCGATAATGTTTTCCAAATTTACGTGTGGCACTGCAAAACTTTCTGACAATATCTGTGTCAGTAGCCAGTTGCGAACGTTTATTTAGCAAGCTGAAGCTCATACTTACATACTTGCGAGCTTGTATGAGTGAGAGCCACCTTAACAACCTGGCTTTACTTAGTATCGAAAAACAAACTTTAAATAGGATTCACTTTGACAAAATCACTGATGACTTCGCCGCATGTAAGGCACGAAAAATATGTCTTTAGCAATTTGGAAGTAAAATTTTTTAAACTCCAGGATCTATTCTAGAGAGTTGTACGTTTTTTATGTAAAAACATTGCATGTCTGGTGCTTCCCGTTTGCATGTCTGGTGCTTCCCGATACTAGCAAGCATACTTGCATTTTCGTGGTGACCAAAAAAAACTCGCAAAAGTCACCGTGCCGCTGTTGCAACCTCTCCGCTGACGTTACGATGAGTGTGCGGTTCACCACGAACGCAAAGCGCGCGAAGAATAACACCGTATATATGTGGCGCGAACAGGCACTAATAGAGTGATCGTGACGCGTGATCTTTATTGTTGCTTGCTGCCACAGTGCGAAGGTTTGCGCACATGCCGCTCGGGCTTTCCGATCGCAATACCACACACGTGAATTAGTAAAACATAACTACTTCAAGTAGATTATGTTGTGTCGGCTATTTTGTGAACTGTTGAAATGTTTACAAAATTTCTAGAGACGTTATGATCACAGAAATATGCTAAAGGTTTGGCGAAGAATCGTGGTTAGATTTTTGGACGGATGGTCAGCACGGTGTAAAATTNTTAAAAAAGCTGATTTCATGTGCTTTTGAAGGTGATTTCTGTTCAGCACAATTACAATTTTTTTCAAAGGTGTTTACCCTGAGTTGNTATATTATATTAAGTCCAGGGCTTTTTAAGGTGTTTTAAGGACCCGATTCGGGTCCCTAGAATTGAAAATCGGGTCCCTAGAATTAGAGAAAATTAACATCGGGTCCCTAGAATCACAGAAAATCGGGTCCCTAGAATCAGAAATATCGGGTCCCTACAGGTCTATACCGGGTTTCTAATATTTTGCTTTAAAAAAAACCTGATTAAGTCTGTTACATTTCACTGCATCGTTGGCACAAAAGGAAACACCAACTTTAGGCCTACCTCTCAACGCCAACGCTGCGTTGTAAAACATCTCATTTTTCCTGGAAATGCTTTAATCATTTAAACAGTCCACACGTAATATGACTTTTCTTCTGGTACTATTCTGGGTACTATATGGCGAAGTACTTAATTCAAAGGATGGGATCACCATGGTGTTATCACGAAATCACCCAAATTTGTTGAGAGATTGTTACTTGCAAGGAAAAGCAAAAGGCCTTAGGTTTGAACATGGGGGCGCCAAACTTGTTTCTTGTCACGGGCGCCATCCAACCTCGTTACGCCCCTGGTCTTTACCCACTGCCCTTCATAATTTAAGTTCACGCCAATTCTGCTCCAAAGTATCAGACTTGTTCCTTACCGAAAAAACTAATGCTTGGCATTTGCACGGTTGCAATACAGTTGCAACTGCTATCTTGTGTATGCTTCGTTTCGGACATAGTAGGTTCAACATAGATGGCCATTGCAATCAGATCTGTCAATGTGGTGCCATAAAAACTGAGGTTCCCATATTTCATGAATGTCTTTCCACATATACATCATGCCAAACGTTGATCACAAATGTTTCTAAGATTCTTGGTGAAGAAAATATTTCTTCCCACTCTGAATTTACTACACTAAATCACTGAACTAATCAAAATATTTTTTTTGGGAATCCTGAACCATCTAAAAATCCGTCCTTATGCCTGTTTAAGCAGACGTGTTTTTTTTGTCAAAGCACCCACCCTTTTAATATAACTTCACCATCTACCGTGTTTTCTGTTTGTAACGTTTTGTATGTGTGTCTATGTACGTCCCTATTTTTGTTAACCTTTGCGTTGCCAATGACCTCTTCAGGCCTTGGCCTGCCATCACTGGCTGTTTGTAAAGAAAAACACAACAGCTACACAAAATTTGTAGGGGGAAATTTGTCGTATAAAAGTTTTTTGGACATATTNGGGAAANTTGAGCAAAACATCTTGCGCACCCCAGAAAACTGACCTGCTCCTACGCCTATGGCAGTGGGCCAGTGGCAGTTTTCTTGAGTGACCNTACTTGAAGAAATTGGGGCATGACAAACGCAATGCGTGGAAATACTTTCCGTACTTCATTGAATCTACATTAAAAATGCATCCGATTACTCGGGTTACTATTCAAACAAGATAGCACAAAACCATATAAACAAGAAGACGTATGGCACACGAAGTTATTAATATTTTCACATGACTGGAAATCTGGCACACTGTCTTCAAAGTGTTGACGACCTGTCCTAAATGATTTGTAATCATTAACAAAAATTCATTTTTGATTGCAGGTTACCACGTGCCTTTACCGCAAAGCAAAATTTCTGGCGATTTGTTTATATTTATACTGGTTTACTTAACTTGTTTGAATATTTCCTAAAATTCTGTTATCATTGTTTCAGCGAGATATCCTAGCAGCACAGTCAAGCGCAGTGTAAAACGACCAAGGCTTCAAAACCCACCTGATCCAAGCCGGCTAAACAGAGATTATATAAGTTGCATTGAAAACGCAAGTACTTCAATGAATTTCGACTTTCGAAAATTGCTGGCAGCTGTTGAGAGGCATTCCGTGCTGAGGTGAGATTTCAACCATCTTCAAATAGGAATAGTTGCAGAAACGATCGATGCATGTTGTTACAAACTGGATGTCTTTTGTCTTCTAATGCGTACGTTGGCATTTCGGACATACCGGAACTTAAAACAGCATATTTAGAGGGATAACTTCAAAAACACTTTTTTGGACAAATGCTTTTCAAAGTGCAGTAGTAGTTGCATCTTGCATTGCGATGATGAAACACATTGCAACAAATGTTAGTTAATTTCAATGAAGCAACAGCCGTACTAATTCCACGATGAACAGACAAACATCAGGAGTTCATCAACGATCATGGCTCAAAACAGGACAAAAAATAATATTTGTGCAAAACGCAGTGCCTCACTGCAGAAACAGTTTCGCAAAAAATCCCATACTACAAAACGCAGCCGAGGAACAAGTTTTCTACAACCCTTGTAAGAGCCCAATTGGTCCCCTTTATAAATGACAAGGACAGGTTTCATGACAGGAAAAAATATTATTTAACCTGAGCATCGGTTCGCTTGGATTGAAACAGTTTTGATGAAATTATAAGAGTATGCGCAAACCGTTCATTGATGCTGTGACAGCAGAAAAGTTGTTAGTTTCACTCCGTAAATTTGTGTTTCGACGCTGATAGTTTGGGTTCTTGGCGGGATATTGTCATTTCGTCTTAAAACGTGCCTTACAATGATTACATCAAACTTTTGATTGCGCTATATTTTTTAGAAATTTGCCGATTATTTTCAAATATTTACTGTGTAAAAAGATGTTACATCTAATAACAAATAAACCAGTGAAATGGAATTGTGTAAGTATTTGCGAGACACTTGCCTTGTTGTTATTTCATTTTTGAGCCAGGAAACAGAAAAGTTTCTAAAATATTACACGACATAAAACCTCCTTTGTCCAAAATTAATGCACTGTAGAAGCATTTGTTAGGAGATTTGTTATCTTAGTAAGGTTGTATAGAGGAAGAAAAGTGAACGTTTGATGATCCTTGCAATAAGAAAGATTTTGCTGATGTATGTATTTTAGCAAGGAACCATATAAACGAAAATTTATCAGAACTTAAAAATTATTGTGGTGACAATTCCGTGTGATATTTTCCCAAACTTAGATTAAAAGCACTTTGCTTACCTTGTTTTCACCCACGCAGTGTGCTGATTTCCTTTTATCAGTAATGTAGTAGTAGTTTTATTTCGACAATCTTCAACACTGTAGTCATAAAACTCTTGTTATTTCACCGCTAATTCAGAAAGTAAGATTTTCCATACCTATCAGGGTTGCGGAGTCGGAGGTAAAATATCCGACTCCGACTCCAACTCTGACCTTACCAAGATTTCCTACTCCGCCTTTCCAAAATTTCCGACTCCGACTCCTGACTCCGACTTTATTCGCTGGCACGTTGGTATTTTGGCTGTGCCGAGATTTCTCCTACATTACTATTTTGCGTGAAATGCAAGAGATAAATTTAAAAATAACAACAGTCGCGCATGATAGGCTTTCTGAGTTGGGACTTGTTTGAGGTTGAAACTTTGGTTATGTCATTTACTACAGCTAAGGGTTTGTTTTTTCCTGGTTATCGGACTTAGGATGTTGAAACTTCGAAGAGTTATTTCATACTACCTTAAATGTTTGAGATTGGTAGACATTAATGTTGGGTATATATGTCACTTTTTGTAGGGTAGTAGTAAGTCACACCTGACTTTTTAGTTACTATGGAACTCACTTTTGCATGTAGAATGAGTACAGAAGATTGGTCCGTAAAGTTTGGTAATATCAGTGTTTAAAACCTCACTAAGTTGTATAACTGAAGCTCAAATGCGTCGAGTGTGAACACAAATTAGTTAAAAAATGTATTGAAACAATTTCTACGTCTTATCTTAAAAAAGCTGGGTTTTGTTTGCATATTTTTATGTCACAACTACCTTACCAATTGAAGTTGTTAAACTTACCAACGTTTATCAAAATATTTCTGCAGGTTTATCAATATTTCATGTTTATTGCGCATTCAAGCATTTATGACAAAAGTATACATTTTGCAGAAAGTGCAATTCAGCTTTTCAAAGCCGACCACTCAGTTATCGACAAAAGTTTCAGGCTCTAACTCGAGCTAACAGGGAATTAAGACAAGCAGTCAGATTATGCAACAGAAGAAGATTCAAAGAAAGTTTGTACCTAAAACTAGAATTTCCAACCACTATTTAGCAGTACAATAAATGTTCTGAAAGCAATGCCATAGTGCAGTTTGTATACATTTATTGTTAAAATGTCAAAAATGAGCTTTATCTAATTATTTTTTGAATAAATTTGTAAGTAAAGTATTGTGTAAAGCAGGCGTTCCGGCATTAGATTTGAAAAACAGACAATTCATCACGCGCAAAATAATAGCAGCTTTTTAAGAATACGCAAAAATCTATCAGCAGAAATCATTGTGCTTCAAAAGACCAACAGAGACTAATTGATTTTTTGAGTAAAAGTTGTCTACATTTGTTACACTGATTTAAATCATCTTGCAAAAGGTTGATTTATTAAAACCTGTGCTCTCCAGTTTTTCATGCATGCATAATCGCATTGTCTGTATTTACTAATGAATATGATGGTGAAGAAGTACATACATTTCTAAAAATATGCTTACACCAACTATAACCTTTACAGAAAATTCATGGAGTTTTTGGTCACAGTGGTCTAAATGTGAGCCAGAGTGTTCAGGAATGCAAAACCGAACGAGGCGATGTTTCAATGGCAACAGGCCTCGAGTAAAGCTCAATTCCATTGACTGTTCAAATGGTAAAGTTGATGAATTTTAAGTTTCATTCCAACAATCTAAATTTTTGCTGTGGTTGTACACAAAATTTGGGCTGGCAAAGGTCATTCAAATTGTTCTTCAAGCCGATTGCCTACCACGTTTCTACTAGTTTACTTTATTTCATAACAAAAAAACAAGAACAATCTGCTTTCCTTTCATAGGTCTTTAAGTTAATCTTCAAAGTTTTGAAAATATTTCAACGAAAAATATTCCTTTGGAAAGCAAAAATCGATGTTTATGTAATTAAACGCTAGAGCAAGGGTCTCAAATTCAAATTGCTCCGAGGGCCAAATGAGAACTTAATGAAGTAACCCGAGGGGCCCATTTTGACGTTGACGAAACAATGGCAGTACCTGAACTTTAATAGAAACAGCTTTCACATTTTATTTCCTGAGAAAGGTATCGTGAGTTATAGGCAAATCATTTCTAGCAGTCTCTACGTTTTTTCGAAAGGAACTTGTTCACTCGCTGACTGAGTACTTTTAAACACCGGTGATTAAACGAAATTACTTCAATGCTAAATATTTGAAAATTCCCAAAAGGTCATCGCGGGCCATATGTGGCCGGCGGACCGCGTGTGTGAGAACCTGTCCTAGAGGATCATTTAATTAATTTGTTGTTTCTAGGCCATAACTTCCCAACCACTAATGCTAGAAGGCCAAATCAAGGACTCTAAATGTGCAGATTTTCGTCTAGTTTATTTTAAAAGAGAAAACGGTTAAATTGCCATTTGAAATTTTTTATCAGGCCCTGATTACGTAACACAAATTTCTCCAAACCTCCTCCAGTCGTGACGTCACACCAAAAAAAGGTCAAACTCAAAATTGTCCGAATTTTTTTTAATCGAACCTAGGAGACTTTCTGCTTCTTTGTAGGGTTTGAACAGCTCTCTAGCTCTATCGGTCGGCAAGTTATGATTGGACAAACTCCTAGCCACAAATGCGGCTTTGCAGTTCTTGGAGGGTTAGCAATAATCCAAGATTGCGACAATCAAACTCAGCTCGTAGCCACACCAATGCTAAGCCATAGGTTTTGATTATTTGTTGCAGTAAAAATATAAATTGTGATCTAAGGTAAGCCAACGTACACCACATATTACAACGAAATTAGTCTACTTCCTGAGCTTTGATTTCTATGTTGACAAAAGTTTTGAGTTCTATGTTGACAGGAGTTTTTTCATGTTTGGACTTCTATCTTTACTAACGAACTCGATTCTTTGTTTTACTAACATCTACTTTCTCTACGAATAGGCAGTGACATCGTAACAAGAGAATGTAACACTGGATACGCTTGTTGGTCTGATTGGAGTTCCTGGAATGAGTGCTCCAAAACCTGCGGAACTGGAAGAAGATTCAGGTCGAGAACCTGCAACGTAACATCGCTTGCAAAATCCAGCCTTAACTGTGCTGGAGACGAAGAGCAGTCAGAAAAATGCAACGCTGGGACCTGCCGTAAACAGATTTTTGTGGAATGTGTCCATTTTTGTAATTAATGTCAAAAAACGTGTTTTTGTAAAATTTAGTACCACATACTGTGCAACCAGTGGAAATCAACCAAAATATTCAGCCCTGCCCGTGAAACCCTTGACAAATATGCCTAATTCAGTTTTTAACTAATTTTAAAACACAAACACAAAGATTTAAAACACAAAGACTTAAAACACATTTATTAGCCTGATTCCCTCAATAGCTAATCTTTTCAAAGTGTTCTGTCGAGCAGTCCTATCGAACTATGTATATGTATTGTATATTTCAAGGGAGTGTTATTGTCAAGGTGGCCAAGGTGGCAGTGGGTTCCTAACGTGTAATAATAAAAGCTGTGTTGCTGTACAAGATCTAGTCTCCAATGCCATTTTTTCATAAACAAGACTGGCATTTTGATGCACGAGCAGGCTTGGTAACTGCGTCCCCTGACATTCCTCTGAGGGAATTGGTCGATAAGACAACCTGAGTCGACGTGGGTGGCTCCTCGGTTTCACCAGTAAAATATATTTAACCTCGGTTGCACCAGTAAAATATATTCCGCGGGAGGCCCGCAAGATGACTTCTGTTATTTTGGCAGGAGTCACCTTGAGGGCCTCCCACGGAAGTACATTTGTTTTGAAAAAATATATATATATTGAAAGACAACAAGCTTGTTTTTCAAGTCAGATGAGCCTGACAATATTTGCTGAGTTGTTGAAAAATGCCCCTGTGCTCCTAAAATGTTAATGGCAATTTTGGCAGTTGTCACTTTTAGTCAGGTTTTAAGGGTTACCTGAGCGAGTATACCGAGGGATTGTGTAATGATGGAACGACCTCATTGTTACGGTCATGTACGATAATTAGTTTTCTTGGGTAATCACCATTTGCAGTACTATCGGCAAAACAACAAAGTAAAACTACACGCAGAATTAAATTATAAGGAACGTTGCAACTTACCACATATGTCCTTTATGTAGATCAGTGCCGTGGTTTTCAACCATATGTTCATGATCCTTGTGGTGGTCGCGAGCCTTTTGTGGAGGGTCGCAAATGGGGACTGGTAAAACATGCTAATTGTAATTGGACGACAAACGTCATGCACAGGCCTGTATAGGATACACTGCAAGTGTTGCTGTAATCGGTCGTTTCTGAACCTTTTTTACGAACAGCAGCTAGAAACGGTGTTTTATTGGGAAAAAGCGAACTTTTATTCCCCATGGATAAAACAGCGTGAAACTATCTAATGGAACGTATGTTTATATGATGAAGTACACTGTGCTAAAGTGTTTAAACGCCTCAGGTAAAATTGCTAGTTTGAACAAGCCCAGCACAACAACCTTTTTTGTGTTTTACAGAATTGAGCCCTACCTCTTAGCTACTAACTGTTAACTGATGGAAAAAATAGGCTGATTTTGCATCACAAGTCGTATGGTCTTAAAACTGAGAACGCGTTCTTCCTTCTTCTACAGCATCTGCCTCACGGGCAATAACTAAGATCGCATGCGAACGATCCCGTACTCTTACTGTACAGTGTACAGGAACATCGTACATCAACGTGATTGAAGCTTATTACGGCAGAACAAATTCTCTAACGTAAGTCTTGAGGTAGAAGTTTTGATTTAACTTGTAATAAAACTGTATTTTTGTTACTTCAGGTGCTGTGTATAATAACTACCTTCATCAGCGTGGTTAAAAGCAAGCAAGATTTGGAACTTGCTAAACCTCATAACTCTTTCATTCTCCCAAGCATAATACATTCGTCAAACGCTTCGAGAATTGAGCGCCTACTCTCTCAAGTTTTACTTTTGTTTAAGTCCAGCGTAGCAGAAAGAGAAGCGTCTTCAACCACTAGTTGTTATTTAAACCAGACATGCATTTTTTACAACTGATTTCTAAGCCACAATGCAGAAAAAATGGAGAATGCTAGGCAGTCCGTTATTTTCATTTGAAAATGATAACGTAACGCGCCTGTTTAATACAAGATGCACTGCGTTTTTTCCCAGATGCGGACACAATAAAGCAACTGGCTGCGTCTCCCCAACTTCATCGGACATCATCAGACGCAGATGTCAAGGCCGAACTTCATGCCGTTTGAGAGCAAGCAATTCTGTATTTGGGAACCCATGCCGAGGCGTTGTCAAGTATATCGAAATAAAATACGAATGCAGTAAGTGCCGAATACATCACGGCCATTGCTGCCACTATTGTAGCAAAACTATGATCCATTTCAGACTCAAAGAAGTAGACCAAAACTCAGTGCGCTTAACAGAAACTCACGACATAGAATACAGCCCAAGCATTTGGTAGTAATAAATGCTTTGTTATAACGTTAGCATCTTTGCTGTTATAAAAACAACTCTGATTTTCAAAACTGTTTATTAAGAGGTGCTTCTGTTAAGTGCAACATGACTGAACCGTCCACCTGTTCTTTGTGATGTGAAAGATTGCCTTGAAAAATGACAAGCATTGCTAAAAATACCAGACAGTTGCTAGTTACGTCGAAACGTTGCGATCGCACAACTTATCCACGGTGACGGAACATGCTTCCGTTAAAAGCTCAACAATTGAAAAACTTTGACTGATCGATCAACGTTTCACTAAACTTCAAATTAAAATGTTTTTAACGAAATTCAGTGAAATTCCTCAAATCCTTGAGAACTATCAAAGTTGATGCCCACTTTTTAGAAAGCAAAAAGTTAAGCCGTCTAGCAATTACAACGTTGCGTCACCATTCTTAGATCTGTTCTTGCAGATACGGCCTACTACACAGGGGAGCATCATATTTGTAGGAACATGCTCAGAAAAATACGATCTTGGCAGTTACAGGGATCCACTCAAAGAAAGAACAAGCAGAGAAGTTATTAAAAATGTCATTTCTGTTTGCAGCTCCTCTCCCAATGTTCACAGCATTTACATGCGAAAGACAACGCCCTGTTCAAGCCTCCTGCCCAGCTGGTTACGCTATTCAAGTAATCAGAGCTTTCTACGGAAGGCGTCACAAAGCAATGTAGGTGATTGTTTGTAATTGACTCAAGTACAAGTTTTTTTTTGAAGTACCGGTTGACGCCAGGCAATTTGACCGCGTGCCCGCAGGCAAAAGTTACCTCAAATATAAGTCCTTTTCAGAGCACAATGTAATGAGGTGCCTACAATAGCAAACACTGGTTGCAGAAAGGCAATTCCTCGAACATGATTAGGCTTCAAGTCGTTCTTAACAAAAATAGCATTTATGTCATCCGGATATTCACCTCTAAAAGAAGTAACCATGTTATGCGTGGGCAGGTGTGGCTACAATCGCTTCACTACGTGTGAAGCTCAAGGCTCACAAGACGCTATCAAGACCCAGTGCGAGATGCAAAAGTCGTGCGTCTTGGCAGCATCGAGTGCTCTTTTCGGCAATCCGTGCAATGTCGTTACGAAATACGCTGTAATGAATTATAGATGCGTTCCCTTCGGTAAGTTTTTTTTTCTTAAGTTAATCAATTATGCTTTGCTCAGAAGCGTTGCTGGTGTTTGGTGCAGACACTGCAACTTTCTGAGGATTGTACGTTAGATTGCGTTAAAAAAAGTAAATTCCTGTTTAGTGGACCGATATTTTTTAAGTATACGCAAAGACGTGCGAATAGCTGGAAAAAGCCCAAACGTTGGAGATTAAAATATTTGTTTTGGAACTTTTCTTGATACAACTGACGTCATTGAAAGCTTGCCGCAAGAAGAAAATCAAAACAACACGTTTGTCAACTTGCAATGCACTGATAATGATAGTAGGAGTTATCGGAACATTTGCAATTTGTCGTTGATATCATTTTCATTGGCCGTGATTTTCATTATAAGGCTATTCAGCGCTTCCGCTTTTCGTATACCAAAGGTGAAAAGACATTTTGAAATAATATCGGCACAACAACTCAACATGAAATAAAACAGCTCTTAAAACTTTTTACGGAATGTGTCAACGGTATGAGGAACATATTTGTATATTCACAAATATTTGTTGCTGCAATCAGCCTGAAAGATTGAAGTGAAGTGAAATTCTGTTAAGGATCTAAATAATTTTTAATGTATTACAACTAAAGCTGCACAAGCTCTAACTAATGCTAGAGGAATTCTGGAATTCGTAAAGAAGTTAACAGGTTTCAGTTCTGTTGTATCTTATCATTATGCGTTAATTTGCGCTAATTTAAATTGGCATCAAAACTTCTCCGTTTTCTGTGTTCGTATCTCCAGGCAATATTTCCGTTTTCTGATATTTCTTAAGTAGCTTTTCTGATATATATAGATTAGTGTTTGCGATGATTTGCACAAGCAGGTGTGTTAGCTTTTACATATCAAGTCTTCCACTGTCTTGTTTATATCATTATCAACACAGGGCAGTTTTTACTTGTTAATTTCGACAAAAAACTAAAGAGGATTGTCTATATTTTTGTTTTCATCTTTTTTGAAACGAACAAGTTTTTTAATATTTCAAAGCGAAAATAAAAGATTGTAGGTAGCAGATTAAACAAGTAACAACCAATTAGTAATTGTTCAGGGTTTTCATTATGAACAGCATAATGGCATTGTCAAAACAGACTTTAAAACAAGTTTTGCAAATGTTTTTTCTTCAAAGGTGGAAAACACATTTGTTGAACTGAAACGTTTACCAACTTTGAAAACTTTTGATTGAACTGAGTTCAGCTTAAGACTTTACTGCGTTCAACGCAGAAAAGTGACTTTCAACGAGAGCCGTTCACTCTAATTGTGTTTTCTGCAGATGCAAGCTTGACTACAGTGAATGTGTGTGAAGGGGAAAATCGAACAATAACTTGTCCAAGCAAAAAAACTCTCCTGGTCAGAAAAGGATTTTATGGAAGAGAAAACAACATTACGTAGGTATCTTTAGGTTAAAGTCGCCCTGTACGGTGTGATGCCGTTTTTAATTTAATTTTTAATTTAAAAGTAATAAAGGATTTCGAATTTTAATTTAAAAGTAATAAAAGAAAACCAATGGACGTTGAAAATGAATGTTGTTGAACCGGAAAATGAATTTTATCAAATAGTCATCACGAGAAGTGTAAAAATTTCAAAGCAAACATACAACACTTTCTTTTCTAATGAGTTGATTTGAGAACAACAAAAGCTGCAAACCTGCACCTTTTCGAAAAAAATTTATTTAATTAATCGAAAGCCATGGTGCATGCAGGACCGCAACCAGCTGATAATTCCGGGGGAAGAGCAAAATGGTTGCAATTGCATTCTTTTCGGGGGAGGCAAAATACCTGTAATTTATTGTTGTTCCTAACAACTGAACATGTTTTTGAAATTCTCAACTTACGGGGAAATGGGAAATTTCCCGATTGCCCAACCCTCGTTGCAGTTAAACTTCCAGTTACTCTGTTCTATAGCAAAGCTAATCAATTTGATTCCGCTGTAATTAGAAGTTGAAATAATTTTTCTTGAGTTTATGTTTTAGACGTGTTTTGAAACTCTTCTAACCAATGAATGTATGCATAATAAATTTTTTATATCTATGCACAACAACTTAATAGGTATATTGCAATTCAAGTAACTTCCCTCCACAAGTCAAAGAAGCACGGAATCAATCACAAATTTTTAATAGGAAATCGATTTCACGTAACACTACGCATCGTCAGTCCTATCATCTGCAAGCAACGCTAACAGGTGTGAAACGTAGAAAGGCCAACACAAGGTCAGAGAAAGTAAACAACCTCAAGACTGCAATGAAAAAACGCACAGACCCAACCGCGACAAATAAAACAAAACCAAAACTTCCCGCAGTGACTTGGTTGCCATAGCGACCAAAATGCGCTTTGACTGAATCATAACGCTTGTTGTTTCAACCTATTTCGGAAGCCTCGCTCTGCGAATAGTTGCTTTTATCTGAAAGCGACTTTTTCTTTGGTGTTAATAATCGCTAGCTGGCGTTGAGTTTTAGTAACTTCTTGTCATTTGTGCAATAAGTTTTGAGGCTTCAGCGTTTGCATGTAGTTGAGCAAGATGTTTTGGTTTTGTTTTATTTGTCGCGGTTGGGTCTGTGCGTTTTTTTCATTGCAATCTTGAGGTTGTTTACTTTCCCTGACTTTGTGTTGGCCTTTCAACATTTCACACCTGTCACCATTGCTTGCAGATGATAGGACTGAGGATGCGTAGTGTTACGTGAAATCGATTTCCTATTTAAAAATTTGTGATTGACTCCTTGCTTCTTTCACTTGTGGAGTGAAGTTACTTGAATACAGACATGCGCAAGTTTGAATCATCGCAAAAAGATGAAAGCAGAACCCACTCGGCTGATTCCTCTAAAACCTATAGAAAACCTGGAGCTTTTATTTGTAGGTATATTGCAATATGACTTCAGCAAACACTGCTCAATCATTTTTTGATGTATTTTAACGTAAACGCACCTGACACGCAACCAACTGCTTATGTTCAGATGCTCTGGAGGAACCACAACCAGATGCAGTTCTCGAAATGCAACTTACCATTTGAAAACAAGCTGCAACTTTAAAAGCTCGTGCCTTTTACAAGCGAACAGTGGTATTTACGGCGATCCTTGCGTAGGAACCAGGAAATATTTACAAGCAAGATACGCGTGTGTGCAAAGATGGCAAACATAGTACTTACGCTATATATTGCAACGCAGTGAAACTCTCACTGACCTTCATCAACTCGTTTGGTACCTTGCGTTGAAAATGCAACAGAAATTCTCGCAAATTTTCTCAGTATCTATGAGAAGTATTGCATCATGTCCAGTACCCTTGGTTAAAAGCTTGTATAACAATTTGTGCATGGCGTCGAAATTGCCATAAGAACAATACAGAAAAATGTCGTTACAGAACATTTGCCGCAGAAACCACCATGCGCTCATAGCTCCTTGGCTTCTCCACCATAACACTTAACTTTTATGTCCCGTGTGCACAATGTGCACGTGACTGCCCTTTTGTAAAGTTGTGAATCACTATGCGCAGCATAGATAAAAATATTTCGTTCATTCGTACTATGCCGCTTTTATTATAATTGACGCCTGCCATATTGAACTTCTTTTATTCCATTTTTTCTGGTGCTTTACTAACGGGAAGCAGAAACAATTTTGTTGTCTTACATCTTAGAGTTTAATTTCACATGCCGTTCTTTATTTCAACATTTAACATTTAAGGGAGAAGTTGTGCCTATGAGTGCTAATTGCCTTTGTACATTGATTGCCGCGTTTGCCTGCTGTAATCCTGCTTTCTTCCGTAATCGTTGAATGCCTTGATTGCCGAGCATATGACTGTTATCTCATGCAATGTTGGCTGTCAAGGCCTGTGGAGGCTTCAAAGGCGCACAGACGATCAGCCTTTCGTGTGTTGGCTGGTATTTATGTCACCATTATTTATTCTTTATAAATGAAGATTTGTACGTTAGACACATTAGAGTGTAACTGTTGGTAAATTTCAGACAGAAGCTTATGAAAATTTATCTAACTGTAATTGTTTCAAAGAATTTGAGCCGTTAGCAATGGCAGAAGCGCGTAAGCCACTCAAACCTCCGATATTTGTTATTAGTACCATTGGTCCAACGACGGAGAAAGAGTGGAAGCATTAGAAAAAAACATTTAAAAATTACATCGCTGCTTACAAGGTAGTTTGGGAAATAAACAGTTGGATGGGCTAATGAACTTTTCGACACCTTATACGAGCACATTGGTGAGCGTCAAACGTACAGTATAATTCGATTTGAATAAGATGTAGATTTGAATACTCTCTCCATGGACTACACTACTACCTTATCGTGGTGAGAGAGTTTCCGTACCTCAGTAACCTCGAGAGTTGTACTGGCGGGAGCAACCCGCTTCCAGAAGAGTTACCCAAGCGACGTTGGTCAAAAGGTAGAGGCCAAACAAAAAGTAGTCCCCCATATACATTTTGGGTGGAGGGAACCCGTTATCCTTAGTGTGGCAACCCTCTAGGTGATGACAACACCAAAATCAAATCCATGTAGCATCAGCGTGTTCGCACTTCCCAATTTCCTGGGTCTGTGGTATGGTGCTGAAACATCAAGCAAAGCCGATCGTCCTGAATCTTNCTTGCCATCGGATTTCTTTTCTTGGTGCCAAGATAGTGGACTGCCAACTGTGCACCCACATATCCATTCTAATTTCATTGCACACGAAATCCATCATCTACCTCTTCTTTGTATCGAGGATGCTTGTTTCGAACTCCTGCGGCGATGGGCGACAAATGGAAGGGGCAGGTTTAGACTAGCTGGAAGTCCCTAGTTTGCACCTGCAGTTTTAGTAAGTTTTGACAAGACGGTCGTTGGCTCACGATCGAGCAGCCGTGGCCCTCGGTCCTGCGAAGACGTCTGAGCAGCGCTATTTAGGGATGCGCTGCTCACCACATTCGGGGAAGAGCGTAGAAAAGGTCGCCTAAAAACCGCCTGCTCATATTCAGTCTGGACGGAAAGCCGCGTTCGTCGGACAGTCTCACTCTGCGGTCGAATCATGAAAAAAATAAAAATACCAAAACATCACTTTCCGTTGCTGCATGGAATGCACGTACTCTTCTCGACAGCGCAAGTAATAACCGACCATAGCTACGTACTGCTTTGGTTGCTGCTGAACCCCAGCACTGCAATATCGACGTAGCTGCACTCAGTGAAACCCGTCTCTCTGATGAAGGTTCTCTGACAGAAGTGGGAAGGGGTACACTTTCTTTTAGCAGGGTCGCACTCTAGGTTCCCCTCGCATTCACGGTGTTGGTTTTGCTGTCCGTTCTTCTTTGCTTCCATCATTGACAGAATCCCCTGTTGGCATCAATGAACGTTTGATGTCCATGCGCATACCCCTAACTCGGGGGAGATTTACCACTCTGCTCAGTGCATATGCTCCTACTCTCGACTCATCGGATGAAGAAAAAAACACTTTTTACGCTGTACTGCATTCCATACTCCAGCATGTACCCCGTACTGATAAGCTATTTCTACTCGGCGATTTCAATGCGCGGGTTGGTTCTAATTACCAAGTGTGGCAAAACTGTCGTCGGGCGACACGGTGCAGGTAAAAGCAACAACAATGGTCTTCGTTTGCTCGACGTCTGCTCAGAGTTTTCTCTCTGTATCACTAACACCATGTTTCAACTCCAGAACAAATTTAAGATCGCCTGGATGCACCCGCGCTCAAAGCACTGGCACCTGATTGACTTTGTTATCGTACGTCGTTCTGGTCTTCATGATGTGAAGATAACACGAGCTATGCGTGATGCAGATTGTTGGACAGATCACCGTCTTATCCGTAGTCAGCTCAGTATGCGTGTCCGCCCTCCCGCATGCATGAAGCAGACTTGTAAGAGACTAAATACCAATGCTCTGCTTTCTGAGGAAGTGAGGGGAAATTTTCAACGCACGTTGAACCACCAGTTGGAGTGAGCTCTCAAAACCAACAGAAGATTCATCAGATGGGCCAACACTTACTACTGAACGGGAGTCTATTACGGATACGATCTTGTCCACCGCGAAATCCACCCTTGGCGTCATGCACAAGCGACGGCAAGATTGGTTCGATGCCAACTGGAAAAAAATCCACGTCATTCTGCATGAGAAAAACTCTGCCTACAAGCCTCACCTTCAGCAGTCCAAATCCGTTGCTCATTATCAACGATGGATCAGGATTCGTTCCCAAGTCCAACACCACCTGCGCGAGATGCGCAATAGCTGGTGGATGACAAAGGCACAGGAAATCCAGGAACATGCAACAACAACTACATCAGAGCATTCTATGAAGCTCTGAAGAGTGTATTTGGTCCAATCAGACGTTCTTTCTGTCATAAAGGACAGCACTGATATATTACTCATTAAAGAGCGCGACGGAATTCTTTCGCGATGGGCAGAACACTTTAACACACTCCTAAACAAAAAGAACCCTTCTGACACTTCCTTTCTAGATTCCGTTCTCCCGCTGCCTCCCATCACTTGCCTGGACAACACACCCACCCTGACTGAAGTTGGATAAGCCATCTCTAGTCTCAAATCCAACAAAGCCTGTGGCGTGGATCACCTACAAGCTGAGGTATTTAAGTATGGGGAAAGCCTTCCATGTCCACCTGCATGCCTTCATCTGCAAAATTTGGAGCATCTGCCGAGTCCCCTCAACAATGGAAGGATGCTAAGCATTGTTGCCATATACAAAAACAAAGGTGACCGCGTCGACTATGGTAAGAGCCGTGGCATCTCGCTGTTATCAGTTGGTGGCAAAATTTTGGCCAGAGTAGTGCTTAACCGACTTTTGACACACGTTGCTTTGCTGAGGTGATGCTACCTGAAATCCAATGCGGTTTCTGCCGCGTCGTTCCACTACTGACATGGTCTTTGTCGCACGTTTGCTTCAAGAAAAATGCTGCGAACAGCACCGGTCACTCTATATGGCATTTACAAACCTATCGAAAGCATTTGACACTATATATCCAGCTATCCTGTGGAAAACTCTATCCAAATTCGGTTGTCTACCTATCTTCCTGGCAATCCTACAGGATTTTCACGATGATATGTCCGCGCAGGTAATTTGTGGCGGCGCAAGCTCCGCGTTTTTTCCAGTGCAGGTTGGTGTCAAACAGGGCTGCGTGCTGGCACCTGTCATCTTGAACATCTTCATGACTGCTGTCGCACTATATGCTCGTGACTCTTTCCTCTAAGACAACGGGATCTCCGTCAAGTATCACCTTGATGGCAACCTGTTCAACCAACATCGTCTCAATGCCCAATCCAAAACATCTGTTACCCATTCTTAAGAGCTTCAGTGTGCTGATGATACGGCACCAGTAAGTCACACTGCAGATGGCCTTCAGCACCTCCTTGATGGCATGGTTGATGCATATAGTCGTGCTGGTCTTGTTGTTAATATTAAAAAGATTGAAATGCTACAGCAGTGCACTTCGCCAAATCTTGCTCCACCTGTTTTCAACATCAAAGACTGCCCCATCGCCAAAGTGTATTAGTTTGTATGTATACTTGGGCACTTTCCTAAACAACAAGCTTGATCTATCTTCTGACATCCAGCGTCGTGTACGCCTTGCTTCATCTGCTTTTGGACGACTCTCACAACAAGTATTTTTGAACAGAAACCTGAACCTCAAGACCAAGCTGACTGTTAACAATGCTGTCTGTGTCTCAACGGTACTTTATGGTTGCGAGGTCTGGGTCCTATATCGACCTCACGTCAAGACTCTTGAACAAATCCACGTTTCTTGGATTCATCGAATGCTTAGACTGGGACAAAGTTCCCCACGTAGAGATCTGTCACCATGCCCACTGCCTTTCGATGGAGGCCATCATTGCTGAGCGCCAGCTCAGATGGACGGGGCATGTCATCCGAATGCCGGAAAACCGACTGCCGCGGCGTGTGCTATATGGTGAATTAAAAGGCCGAAGATCTGCTGGCGGACAGTACAAACGTTTTAAGGATTTGTCTGATTTTAAGGATTTGAGCCGTTTTAAGGATTGTCTGAAAGCAACACTTAAGAAGAATGTTATTCCCCTTGACCAACTGGAAACATTAGCAGCGGATCGCAAGAGCTGGCGAAACATTTATACTACTGGTATCCTCTCCAGGCAAGCAATGCAGGATAAAACTGAAGATGAGCGTCGTCACCAACGGCATGAACATGCTGTTCGGAACAGAGAAAACAACGCCGCTTATCTGTGTCCCACCTGTGGCCGTACATGTCTATCACGTATAGGACTGTACAGCCACGAACAATCCCACCTCTAAAGATAAGATGATGGATCCGATTCGTCATTTCGACGTCCATCGAAGAGATAGAGATAGAGATTTGAATAAGTTGTTTGTGTTTCACAATAACATTGTTTTGGTGCAAAAGTGGTAAAAACAAGCTCAAAAGGAATCAGTCTGGAAGCTATGCATTCAGATACGCTTGAATTAAAAACAACTGTAAGTAGCATATGGGACAATCTGCTGGGACTTGAATACAAACTACAAAAAGTTCAAAACGAATATGTTAAGTTGAAACAGGAAAACGGAAGACTTAAAAGCCTCCTACACACTGAATACTTTCGAACCGATGATTTCGACTAATACAGCAGAAGAGAAAACATTTAAATCTTTGGAATACCAGAGAACTACACAGTCGAGGATGACGGAAAAAAACTATTCCTAAAATTAGCTGGGCAACTGAACATTACTCTACAAGAAAAATATATACAGCGAGACCACAGATCAGGNAAAAAGAAAAAATCCAAAGCAACCAAGCCCAGCGGAATATTTCCACAATCGTTTCATATGCTAAAAAACAAGAATTTATATAGAAATAAAAAAGTGGAAAGGTACCAAAATTGTAGTCTGTGAAGATTTAAACAAGTACCAGATACAAACTCTACAACAGGTTTTCTCAACGGGGCCTGTGGCCCTCTTGGGGATCACAGGGTATTTTTGGGAGCCGCTAGCAGGCTTCCGCTCATGGCCTTACTTCTTTAAGATGTTTATTTTAAGACAAATGTATTTTTTTTTGTCAGTGGAGCAGGGGCCATGGATGTTGAGTGTCTCTGAAAGGGGGCCATGAACCTTGAAAGGTTGGGAAACACGGCTCTGCATTTATATTTGCATAATAATCATTCCAACATTCAAGATGCATGTGCTGGGAATGGAGCCATAAAATTATCATAAAAAATACATAGTGGCCTACAACATAAAAATACTGATGATCCGTTCCAATTACATGTTGATATAAACTGGAAAGATTTGGGAGTAAAATTTGTAGCAGATTTGCATGCTAAGTCCAGTCAATAATTTTCATTATTTTCTAGTACGTGAGTTACGATTTTAGCCAATTCACTATGCTTGTAAAATTCCCTTGCGCGATTTGTGTGAAACCCTGCAGGAAAAACGAAAAAAACATAGCTTGTGACTTGTGCGAGAGATGGATGCATTTCAAATGTATTGATATTTATCTTACTGTCACGATCTTTTAACAGATCACATTCCTTTTAGTGACTTAACAAGTGAAGAATACGTAATGATAAACACAATACCTTAACATTAGCTTTCGAAAAAAATATGGATACTTCAAATGAACCTGGTATCTGCTGCAAATATAATGATCAAAGTATCTTTATTAAATTCATAGAAAATAAGAGGAAAAAGGACTTACTTCTTATACATTGCAATGTGAGTAGCTTACAGAAAACCTAACAATATTGCAGCAATATCTGTCAGAATTAAGATACAACCCCAGACATAATAGCCATAACAGAAACACGTCTTAATCATACAAATAATCATATGTTTAACCAAGATCTTGAAGGTATGCTTTCTAGTTTCTACCATTGTGATTCACATACACTTGTTGGTGGTGTTGGTCTATACATAAAGATCTTCCTCACCGCAAACTGTAGAGATGACATGACTAATTACATGGATGAGTTTGAAACTAATGGGTTGAAATCAACAATAATAAGGATAAAAATATGGTATTGTTGGTATATATAGACACCCAAACAGTAAGTTTGTAGTTTCTCAAAATGAACTTTTTAATACCTTACACATGTTGTCCTCCTGTAACAGCCCATATGATAGGCGAGACGTGGAACCAATGAGCCGTTTTTTACGCTTCAGGTCGTAAGTCGCAAAGTTTAGCTAGCAAATCTCCAAAATTTAGCATGAATAATAATCATCTCTCCCAATATCCACATACAAAAAATCAGTAGGATTTAATTTCAAGAGGTGGTTGAAAATTTGATGTAAAAAAAAATATTTTTGGTTCGTTGGTCCCACATGTGTGGGATCAATGAACCACCAGTGTGGGACGTTTGAAGAACCTCTAAGAATCTTTTCATATTTAGGTGCAATACAGCGTATTCTTCCAAAAACAGAGATTTCACCACACTGCAAGATTATTGTTGCAACACAATTTATAGAAGGTAACGATTTGCAATGAAAGAATGTAAGTAACGAAATGAAGCGGGCTGCGACGTAAGTACAGAGATATGTGTTAAACTGTCACCCTGGGTTGATTACCAGAAATTGCAACTGTTTCTCAGGCTTGCACCTTAAAATTCTACATATACTGAGATAAATCGCCATCAAATATCAAAACATCAGAAAGGCGCTTAGTGGGCTGCTGCAGATGATGGCTCTGATAGCACACTAACAATGTCCGATATTCTGTCAGAGGCAATATCTTCCCTGCCTGGAAATGCAAAGCCGTTTCAAATGTTGTTAAATCTTTTCAGAAATTTAACTCCAAAGTCACCATAATTATCTGGTCCCTTAGCACCAATTCTACAAGCATTTTGAACTTTTCATTATTGGAGTTAGCTTTTACAATGCAGTGACAACCCGCCTCAATAATTTGGTCCGAAGATCCACTCAAAACACCACCATTTCCGACTCTGTTAAGAAGTAATCATTTGCCTATGTCACTGTCTTAATGTATACTGAGTTTATAATAGCGTATCATTCGCATCGCTAGACACCGATAGTTGACGCCTCACAATTTTATACACATCTTTGGCTAGTCTTTAGCCGTGCGTGAAACCTTGCGCTTAGATGCTTCGTATTATTGTGCTTAGATGATTGCTTCGTGTATACTGCGCTAAGATACTTCGTACAGCTTGGAAAATGGTAACGAACATCAGCAAAAATCTGTCTAGCAACGTACCTGTCTAGTATCCATGGAATGTTTTCTCGCAGAATCACGGCCTTATTGTTTGGCATTGTGTGCATTTGATGTTTTTGACACAGCTTTTCACGCATTTTCTCTCTAGCATACACGAATATTTTTGAATGTGTGAAAACAGTAAATGTTTAATTTGATAACTCTAAACCACTGTCTTCTCGTGGGTTGGCTTCGCCTGCAATACATTTTACTGCAATTTACTGTATAACCGCATTACCCATATTACATTTTATACCCAGAGCAAAAGACATTTACTAACTATTATGCACTGTTCCCTTTAACGGTTTCATATATTTTAATGGTCAACTATTTCTTACAGCCTTGTTTGTAGCTCCTTCGATAGCTCCACTGGCAGCTGAAATAGCTAAAGTTGGTAAAATTTTTTCGCAAGGAAAGGTAAAAACATTTTACCTAAATTAAGAAAAGCAGACAGAAATCCACCATTTTTAGTAACCTGTGTTTTACTAAATTTAATTTCAACCCCCTTTGAAACACGCCTTGCTTTTACAAGTTTATTTGTTTGTTGATTTGTTAAATTTAATGTTACATTACCCTGTAGATGTAGAATCTTGGCAGTTAACCTTACTTTTACGCCTGTTTTGTTTTTATAGGCTCTTGTAAGTTTCTTTTTTTGATTTTCTGATAGTTTTAATTGATATTCGCGATAACTCATATATTATAGGGTTTTATAAAATTAATCCCAAAATTGGAATATTTTTAAAAGGACTATTTTTTCCCAAAATGAAGCCCTCGTCATACACAGGTTTTGGAAAAATATATGCTTTTGCCTTCGTTCCAGGTAGAGCAATTCCTTTACCACTTGTTTCTGGTAATCTTAGCCCTTTTCCAGCAATACCACCAAGTAAACCGGGTAAAATAAACCCCGCCAAACCTGCTAAAAGAGCGCCAAGAAAGTCATTTTGTTTAGAAACTTGTGTTTTTGACAGTTTGAATATTAATCCAGACTTTTTTCGTTTGGCAGCATTAAACGTTGAAACTTGTGTTTTTGTAAGACCTATATGATCTTTTCCAGAAAGTTGATTGAAAGAAAGGGAGAGGGTTAATCCCTTTTTGTTAGCATACGCATGCTTGATTTTATCTTTCTGCTAATAAGTTAAAGAAACACTAACTTTTGAATACATCTATATAGCATAATTAGATAATTTTAAAATCATGATCCAAAAACTAAACAATAGCATTCATTCGTCCAGAAAGGGCATCTAATTGTAAATATATATCAGAAAGAACAACAGCACAAACATAAAACGAAACATTAGCATTATCAGCTATATTTCTGAAATGACTACCTAAAGTAAACCGAATTTCAATATCAGCAACACTATTTTTCAATCTTTCAGCATGCTTTGAAACATCGCAGTCATGAATAGGGTATAAGCTAGCCCAATCTTCTGCCGAAATTTGGCAACCTGTATCTGTGTCAGTATATTTGTTACAGGCATCCAGAAAAGACGTACATGAGCAACTGCAAATTCTAATAGCTAGTTCAAAATTAGTTTCAAACTCTCTTTCGGGATATTGAACTGAATTAATCATTTCAGTCCCACAAAAGCCCCAAATATTGCAGATCTTTGCAATCCTACAACTCGCCAGGCGATTGAGCTAGAGAGCTATCCAAACCATCCACAGATTCAGCAAGTCTTGTAGTCAAAATCGAAAAAAAAACGTTTTTCGCTTTCGGTGGGGGGATTTCTGGAGGTGACGTCAATAGGAAGGCATATTTTGGAAATTTTGGCTTCCATTGACCGGCCCTGGGCCCCAACTCTTTAACCCACTCTTTTGACTCAAAGTTTTGTTGAAATCTAGGTCAAAATCCGCGTGTATACAGCCCTGGATTGACTTGCTAGCATATCTGTAGCCAAAATTATAGGTCAAAAACACAGTTTTCTGCCTAATTCAAAACTTTTCAGAAAAAGCATACTTTGCCCTTTCAGGGCAAATTTTGGCCAGCCATAACTCAGCAGCAGATTGAGCCAGAGAGCTGTTTAAACCATGTAATAATTAGTGGCGTTGCGTAGTTTAGAAAAAAATTTTATTTTTTTAATTTGGTTGGGGGGTTTTGGGCCAATGGGATCATGACAGGAGCATGCTTTTTGGTTAATTATATGACGGCATCGTCCGATCCCACGCGCCTATATTTTGGGTTGCAGTATTTTCGGATTCTAAGGCAGAATACGCGTTTTCAGAGCCCTTGACAGAGTTTCTAGCGTCTCTGGTTCAAAAGTTAGGACAAAAAACAGCTAATTGGTAAGGGGCTTTTCTCAACACTTTTGGGGAATTCCCTAATTAATTTTAAGTTTTTTTGGCCCTAATCTTGGAACCAGGAATGCTAAAAAAACATTCGGACCTTTCAAAGACCAGAATTGTAACCAAAAAACAGCTAAACTAAAAAAAAATTGTGTCACTGAAATGGCTCCTGCGGGTCTTAAAGGGAGGTCGGGCAAAAATGCTGACGTCAGCAAAAAATAATATAAACATCCTATCATTATATAAGCATTAAAAAAAACAGACATCCTAAACTGAAACGTTTTTTTTATTGCAAACTACATACCTTCACGAGCCTTTGGAGGGTTTGAACAGCTCTCTGGCTCAATCTGATGGCGAGTTATTGCCTAGGGTAAAATGCCCCCCAGAGTGACTTTTGAAGGAGCAAAATTTTGGTCAATTTTTGGTTTATGAGCCATAATTTTCGCTCCCGATATACTAGAAAGTCAATCAAAGGCTCTATAGACGCAGATTTTGACCTAGTTTTCAACTAATCTTTGAGTCCAAAAATGGCCCATTGGGACGGCGCCCAGGGCTAGGCAAAGATGGATAAAATAACCCAAAAACACCTCTACTTGTGACGTTCCCCCCAGAAAAGCTCAAACCCAAAACGAAAAAAAATTTTTTTTTTGACTACACGACTTGCTGAATCCGTAAAGGGTTTGAACAGCTCTCTAGCTCAATCGCCTGGTGAGTTATAGGATTGCAAAGCTCTGCAAGAAAAGTGGCGCACGCGGGACTGAAAGGGTTAATCCTACAGCCAATACGCCGGAGATTAGCATTATCGAAAATCATGCTATTAAATTCCTGGTTAACCTCTCTTTTACTGGACTGAAACGCAATAAGAACATGTCTGGGTAATTCACTACCACTCAGAGTTGTAATTCTCCAGGTCATATTATTTTCAGTTGGTTGAAACATAGTTCTATACACTCTCATTTGTTGAAAATATAATATCTTCAAGTGCCCAGAAACCAGTTGTTTATCTAATTTTGTTTGAATATCTAATGAGGGAATTATTCTTGGCATCCACATTTAAATATGTGAAATATTAAACCTTCCATCTGCTACTCCATTTGCTCTCGTTATGTAATCATTTTGAGAAGCTCTATCCATAACTAGAGTATGCTTAACGCCTCTGAAAACATTGTGAATATCCTTAAAAAATCCGAAAATTTGACTTAGTGGCAACATCAGAGTTATTTGCTTATTTCCTGTTGTACTTTTTTGACGAGCACTAAACCTTAAATTACTTTCAAAAATAAAAATGATGTTTCAAAAATAAAAGTGATGTTTGTCACATTTCGTGTGAAGACCTTTTCATGTTAGATGGTAGGCCACACATAGCCAAGTTGATGTTGAAACAGAGTTTGGTGTGGTATAACTGATTTTGTTAGTTTATAAATTTTAGCTTCGATAAAATAATTTTGAGCATTTTTCAAGTTTCTAGAGACCGTGAAAGATATTTAACTGCTTCTGTCCGACATTTTACCCTGTGTGGTATACTATTAAAACGGTTATTTTCTTGTAATAGTGGGAGTATTACAGCTGTACATGTGAGAGACCACAGTACTGCAATGATTTGTTCCGTGCGGAAATGTAACTGGATTTGCTGCAACGTTGGTTGTCACGCATTCAGAAACAAACAGCGTATAATTTAACGATGTTAGTGTATATAATGTTAGCAAGTTAGATTTTCAGGCAAATCTTTGCGAAGCTTTTGCCGAAGACAAAAAGCAGCACTATTGTGGAGACTTAGTTGTGGGATGGGGAGTTTCGCAAAAGACTGTTTTCAACCATTAGTAAACATGATTTCAGTCAAAACGTTGGACAAGTAGCCTACAGTATTTACCTAGCTGTGTATTGACCTATAGCTCAAAACGTAGGGATTTGACTTCGGAAATAAGGATAACATAGTTGCGACACTGGTGACCAACAAATCCAAAAGATATTTTTTCTTTGATTCTTAGACTTTGTTCTTGTGCTGAATGCACTGGTTCGTGAGTCATATGATTTACTTGAGTTTAACCAAACCCACAATGCAGCAATGTTTTCATCCAAGTGCGAAACATTTGCTTTACAGATACATCACACTTAGTTTTGTTGG
>JGI24159J19872_10000376_pt1 | contig 37745 bp, 29 predicted proteins | sample Ectturendosymbi4_FD_19872 | JGI IMG/M metagenome (IMG submission 19872) | reverse complement strand
GGAGCAAAAAAAATATTTGCGACTCCCAGCACTGGTTGATTCCAGTTGACAAGAGGCAGGGTCAAAGTCCGGCATGTGAATCTTGAAGTTCAACGAAGTATAAAGCATTGTTTGTTTAGAATATTTTAAAGTTCTTTTTCTACTTCGTTAAGCAGCAAAAAGGGGCGCATTGTATCAAATGGGCGCTATTTTAATGGGGCGCCACAGACGTTTGGGGGGGGGCAGTTGCCCCAACCTGTCCCCCCCCTGGATCCGCCACTGGGCTACAACATGACACACAAAGAGAGAACGGGTTAAGAGGTTACCTACAGTAATACAAAATAGATAAGAAGCCACTCACTGATTGCCAGCGCTGAAACCATGACATCGCTTGTTCAAATGGCAATGGGCAACGGCAAAATAGCTTCGCCAGTCTATATTGTTTCATGAGGCAAAATATACATTGCTTTCAAGTTTTCGGAGTCCACACAGGAGTCGGAGTGTAAATTTTCCATGAGATCCGGGGCAGGAGCTGGAGTCCCTTTTTGGAACAGTAGCCGGAGCAGGAGTCCAAAAAGTGGCTCCTATCCAGAACCGTCGCCAGAAAATCGTCAATAAGGGGGCTTTGAGTTTGTGTGGGGGGGCTTTACGTTCGTGCAGGGGGCTTGACATTCAAATTTAACGAAAATTCTACTAATTCATAGTGTTTCGTATTGGAATTTGGGGGGCCTTGGAGCTTTGTTTGGGGGTGCTAAGCTCACAAAAGCCCCCTCCGTGGCGACGGGACTGCTCCTATCATCTTTTTCACTGCGCCACATTCACTGTTTAGCAACAATAGAATTGATTCTAGATATTTATTTGTGATGACATGTATTGTGACGGTTCAATCACAATTATGTGGAGCCGACGTTTTCATCAATGATTTCCCTTTACCTTGCCAGCGAATAAAAGATCAGTCTTTTCGAGATATTAGACTCCGTCCTGCTGTTCATAAGTTCAATGTTTCAACTTTCATCTGATGCTAATTGTCACCATATCCTCTGTAAATTATTTGAAATCATTTTTACTGCACCGAGAAGAGTCAGCAACGAAATCTAACGTAAGTAGTCAGATGCTTTTTATTTTGCAAGTGTTAAGGGAATTGACACTGCCATCACTTACAGATACTGAGATAACTAGCACAGGGGTGGATATTAAAGTTTAGGGGCAACCTCTCAGAAAGGGGTCCCAACACATCGCCATTGCGAAAGGTAGATGTGGGATTATGTGGATGTAAGAGTTAAATTTGTTTCACATTTCAATTGATGAACTAAATTCAAGAGCATAAGACACATACGAAAGGAACAAAAATTTGTACAGTTTTTCAGCTACAAAATTGAAGCAGCCTCCTATGGCACATTTTCTCTTAATTTTTGCTGCATTTTGAAAAACGCATGGGTTGCTTCAGAGCTTCTTAAGGGGGTGGCACGGTATCTCTGAAAAAGAGGAGCCCGAGGGGACTGCCTCGTTATCCTTCCTTATTATCCATCACTGACCTTGCAATCTCTCTTGTTGGCAAAACGCATGTGACTAAAATGAAACTAAATTTGAATGTTTTTCCCGTTAGGGCTTCAAATTCCGCAGATAAGTTATTGTATTCTCAAGAGACCCGTGATTTGTACAAATTTAAGCACGTGCAGTGCTAAGCTATCTTCACATGCAGCTAAGCGTGGTCAATAAGTTGTGTAATACTGGGATTACGATGATGTTTACAGTTTAATTCCATCTTAAGTTTCAATGAAGTCAGTTAAATTTAGCAAAGTCTCAACAAACAATTTAAACGAAGTAAGTTTAAAGTACTGTTACTACAAAGGTTTTACGGAATAGGTTGAACATAGCCAAAAGATCTTACGGATTATCAAAAACCCAAACATTTGTCAAACGCGTTGAAAGACTCTAGCGTTACGGTTATCAACTACATACATGAATTAATCGCTCAAAAATGAGGTGACAACGCGATCCACTTCTTACATGCGCGAAAGTTTTGTGAAGGCCTACTTCGGAAGTCAGTGCCTCAGAGAAAAGTCACTGTGCAGCTTCCGTTGAACGTGCTGTGTTGGTGTACATCAGAAGCGTGTAAATACAGTATCACAAGCGCAATCGTAATGGCGGCCGCAATGACTTCTTGCTCAAGCGCAATATTGGCAGGTTCACTAGCGTTTTTGCAAGAAGTTTTATGAGCAAATGTGATCCAAAGTTGAAGCTTGGAACTTCACTATCAAAACTTTCAAACTTGTCAATTCAGTGAAAGCAGACGCTTGATTTGTCGGCTTAATTCTGAACACAATTGTTTAGGAGGAAACGCCAGAAACATGCACGTTTCATGGATGATGCTTCGAAAACAAGGAGCATTAAAGAAATTTAAATTTTGAAATTCAGTTGTTTTCCCCAGCCCTAAAAAATTTCTGGCTACGTGCCTGGTTGCACTGATAATATTTTCCAAAGGATCTTGCGGTTTATTTTTGATTTGATCTGTATGTATGTGGTGATTATTAGTAGCAGTATATTTTATTTATCGGAACTGGCTAAATTTGAATTCATTATCACAACCTTTGATCATCGTTCTGTCTATTTAAGCCCAATTCTCAGAATTAATGTGTTTCATATCAAATGCGTACTACGGTTGAGCGAACATGGTGACGTCATCGAAACGCAAACAATAAGCTTTGTCCCCCAAAGTTTTTTAGCAAACTCGGTCCCTGGCCTAAAAAATAAAGGATTAAATGAAAAAATTGTATAGAAACTGAGCACCGTTACCCGGTTGCGCAACTGACAGGGGAGAGAACCGCTCCCTGGCTACAATTTGGCAAGCTAAATGTAAAAATCGGGCCCCTGCTTAGCTTATATTTCGGTATTCATATGGTTTCGTTGCGTTTTTCGTAGTGTTTTCTCGTGAATTGTGGTTTTGGTACAGTCCATACATCCACACCCAGATTCACTATCATTTCGCAATTTTTTCTGATTGTTGGCTCGTGGGCCCCGCCAAGCAAAATGTTACGGCCCGTAGCCCCCTTACAAATTGTAGTAATTGTATGGGCCGCCTAGTGATATTATATTTTATGAATCTGCCCTCATTGCAACATCTTGTATTGCATACTTATAATTACTTATGAGAAACCGCGCTGTACTCTAAATGTATGGTGTCTTATTTTGTGCTTTCATTATGAACTGTGAAAATCCAGAGTTCATTTGATTAAAATATTCTCAAATTTCAGAAACACCATGTGTTCATGAAGGAAACGGAATTGTTAGTCGAAAATTAGTAGGTTGCGGTCCGCCAGACCTTGCAGAGCTTGTTTTTGGCTCGCGACAAGGGAAAGGTTGCAGACCCTTGTTGTAGAAACTAACGAACCTGTCACAACCATGTGAGCTGCATGGAACAGACACATTATTTCGTCAGTGGACTATAACTGGCTCAAGCAAAGGCCAACGAATCAACCGGCAGGTCATCTCTCAGCCAGTCTTAGTGGTCCAGAATGTAGTGAGAAATTTTTTGAAGAGTTTCAGGTGAGCTAGAGAATGTTTGTTGTAAATTGAAGAGAATGTACAACGCAAAAAGTTATTAGTTGTGTAGTGGTGTTCATACAGGCAATACCACCGTAGAATGGCAAATACCACCAAATTTTATGGAAAGATGTGCACTTCAGAAATTTATATACAACATGTAAAATCGGAATTTTACGAAGTTCTGCATTATTTTTCAAATTGCATTATTTTTTTTAGAGTTTAATAAAACGCCGACGTTCACATCAAAACACTACGGTTATCATTTTTAATTCACAGTAGGTTAGTTTGCTAATGCTTAGCGTAGGGCTATAGACTATTCTTACAAAGCGTAGGTTTATGCACTGTTTGATAAATTTTCAAACCTACCATTTTGGGAGCTTCATGAAATTGTAAAGAAAATAACACAAAAAATAAATGCATTGTCGAAAAACCGTTCTTGTCAAAAAATGTTATTCGAGAATTAGTGGCATTAAATATGCACTTACGAATGCAGTCTAGATTCGTCTTTGTTGACAAAATGGCAGATATTTTTACAAAACGCATCTGCCAACCTTAATGTAAAAAAAGAAAAATATAAGAATGTAATAATGACGAAGAGAGCGACAAGCGGAAAAAAGTAAGACTCATAATCGACAATGAAAAACAAGACCCATTTCAGTTCGTGTGTGTTTGATTGTGATCTTCAAGATGTTTTAGTAACCTTTATATCTTCAAATAAGCAAGAAACATTATCTTCTTTCATTTTAAATTCTTTTAAGTTTTGAGGGGTGGAAAAGGCGGAACTTATGTGGTCGGCCCCGGGAGGCACTTAGCCTCGCTAAGCCACTGCATACAGCTGTGGCCCGTGGACCAATCTGCTGATGGGCATTTGGCCTGGCAGTGTTGCATGTTTGCACATCCTGATCTACAGCGTGGTTTCAGAAGTGGAAGCAGTAGCCTCCATCGAGTTCAAGCTTCGAAAGATTGTCTTTGTAGATTTTCAACTGTGTTTCAAATTCAGTATTCAATATCCATGCAGGGTCGATGGATTTAACTTCAGTGGGCGGTGAATTGATGGAGTACAGCAAAGAGGGGTTTTGGGCTTTCCCATTTCTATCATCAGTTTTGTGGGCAATTCCTTAAAACTGAAACCTATTGTTGAGTAAGAAAACAAGTACGTTTGTGGTGACTTTACCAACACAAGATCAAGTGCAAACATATTTTTAAAATACTGAAAATTTTCAAAGTGTCTGATTTGTACCAACTTGCTTTGGCAAAGTTTATGTACAAGTATACTGTAATGCCAATATCCTGACATCTATTTTTCAAAGCTTTACAACATACATGATCATGGCACAAGGCAACAACTCTCAGAAAATTTTCATCATGAGAGTGTTAGAACTGCTTGTGGCAAAAAAGCGGCAGTATGTGGAACCTGTTGCATTGAAATGTAACTTTGTCATGACATATATTTTCCTATCAAGTGAAATCGCATCTGGTTGTTGGGTATTGATTCTCATGTGAGATATATATGTGATTTGTACATGTTTTTGAATCGTTTACCTCAAACTGAGCCTATTGTTGTTTTGAACTCATGTTCTGCGCCTCACCTGCACCACTGAAATTTGGCAGTCATTAAATATAGGCTGACTTGATCAAGTGACTCTTTTGGCCGCCTTTCGTTCAACCTGTGCTGTTCGTTTAAACAATGTCATTTGAAATGCGTTATTTGTTGCCCACTTCACAGCAAACATGACTTGACTTTTAGAAAAACCTTGCAGTTCACCACGTATTGTGTGGCATTAGCTTCAGATAAAATTCTAATTCTGACAGGGTTGGAAATTTTCGATGCAGTTCAAGAAGATTGTCTTATTTCATGTGGTGTACATTTGTAACACCTGAAGACGTTTTTTCACTTGTAACTCATAGCTCATGGAATTTTTGGAGACTTGCGCTTTTATGAGATGGGTAAATAATTACATTAACTTTCTGCAAGTTAGACTCACCTTTTCCATTTAATTTTCGCAATTAAAGACTGATAACACCAATAACTTTCCGTCTAGTTCAAAGCCAGGCACTGTCAAATTTTCAAATGCCACGCACTTTCACTAACGGTTATGCCTGAAATACAAACCAGATTTTTAAACAAAGTGAAAGTTTTGCAGACGTATAACAACGAAAAATCTACTGATTTAAATAAAATCGTGAGGAATAAAGCAACTCTCCATCGTCAGCGAATTCATCGAAGCATACCTGACAAACGAATCAGATAATTAACGCAGAGAATATTAATGTCTCGTGCAAAATCGATTAGACTAGAAGCGAATTCATCATTTTTAGTTGAATTACACAATCAGTTGTGTGAGAGTTTGGTATTTTAATGGAAAGACCAAGCAATCGTGGTACTTTACACAGACATTTTGGTACAAAACTCCTAAGCTTGTTGCACGTCAACAGTTGACTGTCATGAACAAGGTAGGCTACTGCTTTGCACATATCCACAGGCCTGCAGAAAACTTAAAGACTTAAAAGTCACTCCAAACAAAGCTTCTTTTTCACATTCAAAACACGTCTACCAATGCGTCTTACAAAATATGCATTGCTTCAGCGTTTTTACGTATAGCTTGTAGTTTCACTTTTGCGACCTCCTGCGGCTGTCATACGATTAGTTGAGCCAGTGTCTAACGATGACGTCAAACTATGTAACTCAACATCGGGTCGGCATCAAAAAATGAAACTAATCCAGTATAACCCAAAATTATATACACCGCCGCTCAAGTACAAGAAGCGCACGTACGACATGGTCTTGCTTTTAACAATCTTGGAAATTGACGAGTCAAAATTTTTATGGAAAAGCGTGATCATCACAAAATTAAAAACAAGGAGCTCAAGCACAATGACTGAGTTTCAAGTGAAATTATAGAAAGACCGCATTGTCAAGCATAAAAGAATTAAGTTAATTATTTACGTTTGTAGAAGTAAACAGCACAATGATCGGTGCATAACTGTACAGATGGTTTGTTTCCTTCATGTCAAAACGTTCAACCCAAAACAGAATAATTTCGCGCTCGATGCTACATTCGAGACGAAAACTCTGCCTAGCGTCTCGCACCAATGCTTATTGTTCTCACACAACATTCATTTTAAGACATTTAATAACTCCGATTAAACAAAACAAACACATGCAAATAAAAGCAGTGAAACCTGCCTAATTAATGGCAAGAGACTCAAAAAACTTGTGGAATAAAGATGGTCGCATACAATCACAAAACGAAAGTAACGCAAACTTATAAAATTCATCATCACTGTACATCGCGATTTCTTGTACGTTTTCGTAGAAAGCACACAACGCAACCGGTGTACGTCGGCCCTACAACAGAATGGAGGCTACCGGGCTAAAATCTTCAAGTCAAAGTACATCAGTCAACTTTCGTCAAAATAAGAAAATACAAAATACCGTGCGTCGATTCCCTGACAAACGCGGGCAACGATCGACGATGCACCTCTGACTCAGTTCGCAATGCATCCGACACTTAACGGCTTTTGCAACGAACTAGGGAGCGTGTCAGCGTGAAGAAAGGCTGCGCGTCACAAAAGCTGCCTACAATAGGCTGCTTTTCAATTGACAATCATGGCTTCGTCTGTTACCTCTACGCTTAATGGCAAAGCAAAGATAAAAAAACAGCAAAAATATATTTTTTCAGTGTTTCAAATACAGTGTATCAGCCCAGCACGAAAAGCACTGCGCACAGTGGCAACAAAACCTGGATCGACTTGGCGGAGGCGAGTTTACGAAGTAAAAAAACTGTGCAATGGAAAGTACATCTTCTACTGCTGCACTCGACGTGAAGAACTGTCGATAATGTAAGCACCAAGCTACAAACCATAAAATAAAAACCACCAGCATTAAAAATAACAAGTAGCGAACGTAGGCTAAAGGTCGAGGTAGAGGGCAACGATTCACGAAATGAAGACAGTCGATATGTTTGTTTCGTTTCGACATTACGCTTTTCTATTAAAATTGGTGTTTTTCAAGCCAGGCTACAATCTTTTCAGGTTTTGTGTCATATTTAAGATTTCATTTCATGCATTATTTTTTTCCAATTACGAATATAAAAAGATGTAGAAGTAAAATCAAGCTTCAAATTCTGGTAGCAACTGCCTTTTCAAAACTAACGACAGAAATGTTCAACGCGGAGGAAACACGCACTGACTGTACGAGCTTACTTTTCATGCCTCTTGGAAAGCACCTAACGCTACCATAGACAGCTTTGGAGTGTTGAACGCTCGCGCACACAGTTGCGTTTGCAAAACCCACCGACGTGCTCACAAATATCTGAGCAACGTCAGAGTACGAAGGAAAGTTCCGAACCTCGCGGCGTTTGATTAAACAAAGTGCACTCGGTCTTCTGAAGTGTTCAGTTTATTCACAGACGCCAAGTGTTGAAAAATATCTGACTTCGCCGGCGACGCTCGGCTCGTCGCGGACGGCGGCGGAAGGCGTTTCGTTCTCGCGGCTGACGCGGAGTGAGACGAAGAACTCCTTGAAACGACGGCGGCGTCGCTGGTCGGTATGGGCACAAACACAGTTTGTACTTTGTACGCTTGAAGCTTGGGAGTAGTGCCGTGACCGTTGCGTTCGGAATGGACCAATCGATAAGCTGTGTGCGTGTGCGTCAGTGCCGGGTCTTCCGAGGGTTGACTGGAAACGTGGATGTCGCTCAGCTTGTCGACAATGTCGCTGTACTCGCTCTGGGGGGATTGCACGCCGAGAGCGCGAGCAGCGCTCGGCGCTGGCTTGTACGCGCCGGCACAGCCGGAGGCGTCTAAGCTGCCAGCGCTCGAACGGTACTTGTCTTGATCTGAATGCGATGCAGACGACAATTCAGGGCTGGTTGTCGGCTTTCGAAACGATCGCTGGTCTTCGTGGTTTTTAGCGAGCAAGCTCTCAAACACGGACATGTAACGGCTCTCCGAGCTTTGCGAGACGCGTTTGTCGCCGGGAGTTGGATTGACAACGCAGACCTTGGTGTCCGGGTTGCGGTGGCCTTGATAGAACAATGGAAGGTTGCTGTGTGCCTTCCCGACAACGTGTTCTGTGCGGGGGGAGGGAGATTCATCGCCACGTCCGTCCGCCGCTTGTTTCAGCGTTGGTTTCACAAACGACCTCGACATCGGTGACGATTTATCTGGTGACGCAGAATAGTGCACCTTCTTCGAAGGACTGAAGGCAAGGGGCGATATCTTTGCTGGGCTGGCAAGAGGAGCTTTCTGTGAAAACAGCGTCGGAATCTGAAATTCAACAATAAACTCTTGCGCCGTGCTACAGGATATCGTGATACCCACAAGCACTGCAAAGTTACCTTGTTACAACCAGAAAGATTGAAAATTAAGAGTTGGAAACAAGTCAGGCTGCTTAAACGCTTTTTTAAATTGACATGACAGAGAAACGAAATTAAAGGAGACGTGTCCTGGCGTTCAAAGTAGAATAACACTAAATGTCAAAAGCGGACCAAAAAACAACTCCGGCGAGCAATAGTGTCCCAGACATACTGCATCTCGCAAAATGAAGCTAAGTTAATTACCGGTGGCACAATAGGAGTTGGGGCAAGGAGGCCAGCATTCTTCGGACGTTCTTGGGTGAACACTTTCGGTTCGCCCAGCGGCAAGATTCCACAGTCGCTGTTCTGCACAGCACTATATTCCGATGAACCAAATTGCTGAGAGCTTCCTTCGCTTGCCACGGACTGGAAGGAGACATTGAAATCCACATTTACCGGAAAGTCAACAACGGACAATCTTTTCGCTGAAGAAAAGGATGAGTGCAGAGCCGAGACCTGCAAGAAATAAAGGGTTCCAAGCTCGGTCGATCTCAGCTTCGTAAGCACACACTCATGTTGGTTTTTCCCCGTGGCATGGTGTGGTGGATCAGTGCGCCGATGAAGTAGTTAAAAGCCGATAAATTTTCGAGAAATGAAACAGAACTGGTTAAACCATTTGCATACAAATTAGCAGATTGTTTCGTTATGACGAATATACCTGTGCCAGGCTTCAGTTCAACGGAAAGATGCGCTAATCGTTTCTTGGGCAATAATTGCTATATAGTGCAGTGTCCCCCAGTTGGTTCGCAACAAAGTAGTTTTAAAGAGGGTTACAGGGCAAGTTGAAAAAGTATTCACAATAGCAATTGCTTTTCAAAACAAAAATGTGGTCAGCTAAAAATAAATGATATCAGCACCTTTTTTTTCACGTTCTTATTCATCATAGGCCAATGCTTTCAGTGTGTCATTGGGCCAAAGTAACTAAACGCGAAGGGGATAGTGCGGATCAACGAAGGGGATAGTGCGGGTCTCTTTTCACTAGTAAGGTCTTTTGAATAGTGTGGAACATTCCATTTAGCCCAGCTTCTGAGTCATTAAAGAAAAAGAGTTGGGGAACACCGCCATGGTGCATTTGATTAGCTATGCATAATAAAATGCGCGATTTCCTTGCTGGTCGTAGCACTGAAGACCAAATCTTCACTCACCAACAGATCTTCGAAAAATCTTAGGAGCACTGAAATGCCTACGCTTGTTTTTTCGACCTTGGAAAAGGACACGACCCGGGCCCTCAAAAAATGGGGAGTTTTGCATGAGTCCGCTGTTAACAGCCACCTGCTATTGGTCATCAAGCCATTGCAATCCAAAGTCAAAATCGTTCGCCGTGAATGTTGGACACTGACAAGGGTGTGTCGGTCCTTCTCTTCATATTCTACAGTATATGAATTGGATAGACAGTAACAGCCGAGTCGACGAGGGTGTCACTGTTAAAAGGTGCAAGCTCAACTGTTTGCTCTTTTCAGGCAATTTGGCGCTGCCTGTTTTTCTTAACAGCATCTTCCACATGCAATTGATCAGTTTTCAGCTGCGTGTAACGAAGCTGTAATGAAAACTGCCACTAAAAAGATCGAAGTACTATGTACCTCCAGAAACTCAAGTCAGTGTATGCCGAAAGTAAGCCACACTGTACTCCAGCGGGTCGAGAAGTTAAGTAACTTGAGGTGGTATTCGGGAGTGACAGAAGACAAAACAAGAAGATTGATACAACGATTAGTAAAGTAAACGCGGTATTAAGTGAGCTGTATCGCTCCGTGGTCACAATACTTTGAAACAGCGCAAAGCTGTCAGTTTTTAAATCGGTCCTTGTTCCAATCCTCACCTACGGTCATAAATCTTGGTAATGACTGAAAGAGGGATATTGCAAGTAAAAGCTGCCAAATGTGATTTTGCGAAGAGTTCATGATGTGACGCTTCGCGAAAAAGTGTGTAGCTGTGAAACTCGTGAAGGTCTGACTGTCGAGTCGCTTCTCCGAATAGAAATCCGATGCAGCTGTGGTGGGTCAACCACGTGGCCATAATGCCCCCAAAATGTTGGAGAGACAAATCATGCTGGCTACACCCACGGGAAAGCGACCCAGAGACCATCCAAGGACAAGGCGGCCTGATTACATCTCCGACCTGACTTGGTGCCGTCTTGGTCTGGAGCCAGCAGAACTATCAGAGGTTGCTGGAAACCGTGAGGTTGTAATCTCATGTTTGCTGACCTATCCGCCAAAACGTAGATCGTATGGGTGAGTTAAAAATTTGCGATCAGAGAACATCATCACCTGCCTGTGTAATGGTATACAGATTCATTCCTATCAAATGCAAGCTGACGACGTTTATTATGAACAACTTTATCACCTGTGTCTCAGTTGCAAGCCGCACACAAAACTTGCGTGAAAAAGTTCGTCTCGGCCTAACCAAGTTTGGAAATCACTGACTGTTTCTGAATGGGCATGAAATAAAATATTTCTTGCCATCACTGGGGTTCGATAAGATAATTTCGGTCAAAACCAACTGCGGATTTAAAAAAATAATAATAAAATAAAATTATGGTGAAAATACCGAAGAGCGCACAGATCCGCTTCTACGAGATGAGTGGATGTTCGTCGGATGCGCCAAACAATCGCTTTGCCACGACGAAGATACATGGTCGCCTGCAACGCAGTCAAACGATAGTAACTACAGAATCCTCCACCTTTAACTGATAACTGGTTTATGGACATCTTCGTCGACAGAAGCGCAGTTTTTAACCAGGAGTTAAATTCGAAAGTGCAAAACGTCTTTAGGTAAGCAATCACCCAGACCACTATAAGCTATCAAAATGGCTAAGTATTTCTGAAATACGCGAGTTGACGTAAAGTACTTCCTTGGTATTGTAGAACAAAGGCGCTCGAGCACAATGATGGAAACGACCTTACCAAACAATAACTGGAGCGCTTCCGTTGTCGCTTTTATGACGTCAGTATAATTGCTCCGATCAAAAGAAAGCTCAACATTATCTTCATTGACCGTTAGGGCATTGATGCCTGTGTCACATACAACAAAAATTTACCAGCTTTGCTGACATACGGTTTACAACTTTCACCTTAGGGATCCTGGCTGAAGTGGGATATTAGCACTTGAAGTGAGTTGAAGCGGATTCGTGTGAGTCACCAGTCGAACGCAATAAATAGCACTTCAGCTCGCAACTACGAGGAGATTGGACTCCAAAAGAGGTGATCAGAAACTTGTAAAACCATTAAAATTCTGCGCAATTTCTGGCGTCGGGTTTAATTACCTGCACAAAGATGGGCGTTGACACCAAAATGGGCGTTAGCAATTGCATAAATAAAATGCAAAGCACACAATCTTCGAACTTTTTAACTAAAAAGCCAAGAAAAAGAGAGATAATAATATGGTGGTAGCACATTAACGAGAATTACTGGAGGGCTGCACAAGACAAGAGACAATCATCTGACGGTGACTTGATGCCTTCAGCTCCGGTCATCTAAATTCCTATAATGAATCTGCTACAATAGTGCGAGCATACGAGACAGCAGTTTTATTCGCTTCAGAAACACGAAACGGATCGAACGCAGACACAGGCCGAGTTCTAAAAATGAGAATCGACCAGTCAGTAGCGCAGCTGTAACGGCCAGTAACATTTATGGAAACCATGCACATCAAGACAACAGTGAATTTCAGTTCTAGCAAGAGAAAGCAATGATAAGCCTCCGTAAGTTATTAAGTGAAATAAAATCAATCTCGATGGAAATTATTCATTAGTCATTCCTAATTCAAATAAAAAAAGCTCATTTTTCAAATTGTTCAAAAAAACGTTCGTCAACCGAACGAAACACATTCGCATTTACAACGATACTCTGCACTAGGCAGTAAAAACGAGCTTTCAATAACTGCAGAACAAGTGCAAGACTTCGCGTTAAAACTTGATTCGTCGCCAGACCAGTAAACTGTGTTGAAATAAAATCGCGTCGACTGGTTAAACGAACGGGTCGCAGCATTCTGAAGTCATACAAATTACCGAGCGACTGGAGAAGCTGGCTGCACCCGTCAGTCTCCCAGGTGGTGCGATCCACACGCAGTTTCGATTGGCAAGACATTTGGCTTGGATCGGAACGGGACGACTGTTCTGCCTTTGAAACTTCTCGTAACCAACGAAGAACAGAGGAGGCACTGCTCGGCGATAAGGTCAGCCGGCCGATACTATCCAGCGCGTCCGCAGGTAAATCCAGAAACGGAGTGAGAGTTTCGGCAAATCTCTGTTGAGCAGCGGAAGACAATGCGGATTGTCGCTGTACCAAAGCAGTCGAAGCAAATATCTGCCTCTAAGCCGCAACGTGACGTGACGCGGCACGTACAGCGTTTGGAATACTTGCTCTTCACAACGATTCCTACCACGGGACGTTCGTCCAACAAACCGAGCAAAGTAGAAGTTTATGAAGGTTACGTATAGTTTAGCGCCGCAACTGGCGATTACCCAGCCATGATGTTTTATATGAAGTTTAGAGCTATATCAAGCGAAACAAAAAACAAGCAGTTTAGCATTACTTGTTCATTAGTATGTGATATTCCACCCGCGCACGATTTTTCAAAAATGCGGCTTTATACTTTCTGGATTTGCTTGAGTTCGCATTCACGACAGAAGCTAATCTGAAGAAGGTTGGAAGAAATGATTTCAAATTACAAATGGCTTACCGGAAGTGTGGAATCAAATCCAGTCTGTGGAAAGAACACAGCAGCGGGCAGACCGTTGAAACTTGGTCTCAGTTCGAACCCAGCGGATGAAAACAGCTCTCTCCAGCCACGAGCACTGCATAGTTTGCTGGAGACGCTCTCCTGTTTAACAAAGCAATGAACTGAGCGCAGTGAAGCGGCACTGAAGGAAACGTGCGGTTTGGCGCGATTTGATGTTTCAAAAGGCTCACCAGAAACAAGCTGAGCTGAATGGCATTAATTTATGCGCAAATAGAGTTATTACATTAGCTTTCAAGCTGAACTGAATCAGTGGGTTTTAGATCGTACGAGGGACTTGCTTTGAAAAACCGCAAATGCGGCGGTTGATACGATCAGTATGAAATGTGTTAAGAAGTAAATAGCCGGTGGAGGTAGTCGTCTGCTGTTTTTCTCATGCGATGATGGAACGGAGCCAGTAACGTTGTTAAAAATATTGGCCGCTTCAAGATCGGGCAAAACATCGGATGCAATTGTGATTTAACATCTCGTTAATATAGAAAATAGCTTCAATAAGAGCAAAAAACAAATCATGCTAAACTGGACCAAGATTGCAAGTACTGGTTGAAGCTGTGTAAACGAAATCATTACGACGCGTAGTTACAGACAATTCCAGGAGTGATTACGACTTCGGCAGTGCAAACTGAGCAATATCGCACTTATCCACCACTCTACTTGCTTGAAGCAGTAGAGAAGAGAGCCATGCTGAGTGACAAAGCGAGTTTTCAACCATGCAGCTGGTGGACGGTAAAGATGAACTTTTGTGCGATGCACCTTCATGTTTTCATTATGACATTAAACCAGATGTCGCTAAATATTTGTTCTATGATCCGGATAGTGTGGAAGTAAAACTTCACGTTTTCACCGACGGCGCAAGAACTCGTCATACTTGCCGAACGAAACGATTAGCCAAACACTTTCAACTGCCGTAAGCACTTCCCTTACATTGCAAAGGATTGTGCGTTAAGAAAATGCTGCCCAACCCCAACAGCATGTAGTTAAAAAAGGAAATCTACATTTCCTGTACATTGCTACAACAAGTAGCACGTAACTGCGTTAGTGACAATCTTTTAATCCAACAGAATCCACCCATGCCTTTATGTAAATAGACTTACTTGCTGAAAACCAAAGCAAATTTGCACTTATACCCAACCCTTTAATGTCAACCGATGGCAGGTGCAACCAAATAGTGAACTTACTTGCGACGTGTACATCGGCACTGTCCCGGGGTGATCATGCGCAGTTGAACGTTGTATCGATTTGTGAATCAAGTACTTCACCATCTTCAACGCCCCCACTGCCTTCGACGCACTTCCTTGCAGGACTGAAATCAGCGCATGTATTGTTGACAGGTCTTTAGAGGCCAGGCGGAGGTCCGGACCGGCAAGCAGAAAGCCGGCCCAGTACGACGGGTGTTCGAACTGCTGACTTGTTCTGAGAGTGGTTGTGGCGCACGACAGCGCCTCTGTTGAAGCAAAGCCCTGTAAAAGCTTGGCGTAAAATGTCTGCATGACTAATTTTGCGGCTGTTTCCGGCACAGGCCATATAGAAGCGAGTAGCGATCTGCATCCAGCTAATGAAAATGCCTTGCAAAGCAGAGAAAGGTCGGAGGCAAGGTGCCCAACATGGTTCTCACTGCTTCCCGCCAAGGACAAGTGCGGAGATCCAAGCACAACTAACTTCGTGGCAGTCAAGTCCAAGAGCAGTATGTCCTCTATAGTCAAAAGCTGGTCTTCCAGCAGTGCGGGCGACCGACTAGTATCGGAGAGCGCGTCCACAGCAAAGACAGGTGTGCCGTCTTCCATATCCAGTGGCGAGTCATCCTGAAAGTCTTGGTTATCGCAACTGAGGACAATGCCAAATTTGTCCTTATTGCGAGATATCCGGCAAGAAAAATGTACCACTTCGTTTGCTTCCAGCTTTTCGAGGACACTGGCGCGAGTTGCTGACTTACCGGTCAGGGGTTCTACCCGCAACATCCCTGCGATCAAATTCGCTTCATCTTCCGATGCTTGGGACATGGACCAGCCTTCTCTGAAAAGCGACTTCGGCAGGAGGGGATTGCCCACAACCAACGCCCTGTTGCATATTGCAGATGATTTGGAAGGTGCTGTCGAACTACTGAGTTGATAGAACGAAGACAGCAGAACCGGCGAGAATCTTTGCGACAAAAAGGAATCAGTCGATTTTTTCCTGAGCATACAGAAAGGCACAAGCAGCAAATCCCCGCTTGCAACAATCAGCAGGGAACACGGGTTTTCGCTACTCAGGTGCTTTTCCAACTGGTCGTCGAATTTTGAAATCAGGAGATCGTAAAGAATGCTGTGGGGGTTCTTTCCACTTTGCAAGGTCTGCGAACTGTCGGAGGGCAGCAGACACCCCTTTCCTGTGCTTAAATGATCGGTTCTCCATTGAAAAGCGTGTTGGTTCTGGACCATTTCTGTAAAGGAAAGACGATGCCTTTCCGGTGACGGAGCGTCAACTTTTTCCACCAAATCGATGTCATTATCCTGATTATTCAAATCAGAATCCGAGCTATCGATACCTAAGCTTTTCCAAAGCGACAAGATTGCCTGCTGAAATGCAGAACTTGTGTCAGAAGTATCGCTCGTGTTCGAAAGAGCCACTTTTTCAGGCGAGAATATCTTACCATCTGGTGTCAGCATCCAGGCAAACAGCCGGGAGGCTGAGATGGTGAAGTACAACAGCACTGTATTCTGCTGCCGGCAGTAATCGAGCATTTGGCTCACGCCGACAAAAGCGTCCTGTCGATGGAACTTGGCGTTGCGCAGGAACAATTCCATATAAGAATTCGATTTCTCCGCCACAGCCAGCGCTTCTTCCGTGTGTCCGGCACTGGACAGAACACACAGAAGAGCAGAGTAACACATTACTAGTAGCGAAAAGAGGTCGACTAGTGTGCCCATCAGATGTGCGTCGTCGATTTGGAAACCTCGCGCACACAGCTTGTCCTGGCAAGATTTTTCAGCGATTTTAGCAGCTTTGTTCAAGTGATCCATTGCGGAAGGGCTGTTACCACAAGCCCACATCGCTATTCCAAGATAATACCGGATCCTTATCGACAGATCCGCGCTGGTCGAACCGTCCTGCAGTAGCACTGCCTGCTGCAAGAGCAAGGTCGCTCTTGAGTAGTCGCCGTGGGAAAGAAGCGTGTTTCTGGACACAAACAACCGATAAAACTTTTTATCCTAAGCAAACCGCGCGCGTCGCACCGCTTGTTTAAAATTAAATGTTATCAAGCGCTAAATTACAAGCAATTGCCAACTCTCAACTGATACTAAAACACATTTTGCCGAACCAGCCAACAGGATAACAATAATGACATCCTTTGCTCAACTGTCATAAAAATTTAAAAACAACACCGACGTTTCAGACAACTAACAGTAGGAATAGTTGATTGCATACTTTTACTTTGTTTTTTTATTCAGTTAACAGTTTATTTTTATCGCTATTACCTTCATTTATTTCACACCCTACTCCCTTGCCTTTTCATGGTCGCAATCACTGTTATCACTACGCCATGTTAACAGGCGGGCTTGTTTATTTCCATTGCTCTTATGCTCTCTTGCCATTCGTCCTGATGAAAACTTCCTGTTACTTGGCTGAAACGTCGATGTCGTTTTTAAAATTTTGACGACAGTTGAGCAAAGGATTTTAAGAAACGAAAACACATTAGGAACCAAACCTGATTTAACAAACAGCAAATGTTTTTTACAGTCACCTGCGTTTTTGATTAAGCATTTGGCGACAATATGCAATTGCTGATGCGGAGTGTACGGTTGTTATATACTTTGGCGTTCACGTTCTCCAGCCACTCAGAAATTTAGCATAACGGTTTGCGCTAACACTCCTGCGCTTTGTACGAGGTGTGCCGCAGAGATTAGTTTCGCGACCCGCAAAATTTTGCTGTAAATAGTCAGCGTACGCTAAAAAGAAGCCTCGAAGTGAAAAGCAATCGTCCTAGAATCGTATGGTAAAAAGAAGTGCACGAACAATGGCCATCTGAAGTGCCTGCGGGCAATAAAAGTGCTCTGAGAGGTCACTAATCGCTGACTTGGAATAACATATCATTTCACAACACAGCGACCCATCGTCATACCTGCCTATTCCAAACAAAGCCGCTTGCTTCGCTACTTCATCGCCCTGCTCCTCCGCAATAAAGAGATGTTGCTCCTGGTGGCTCACAGCGCTCGAAAAATCCTCAAGCTTTTCGTAAGCTGCAGCAAGGTTGCCGTGCGCGCGGCCCAAGCACGGGCGATTGTCGTTTCGCTGCGCTATCTCGAGGTCAAGGGAGTGAAATTTTACTGCATTGACGTAGTCCTTGATCAAGTAGTGGACGCTGCCCAGGCCACATGCTGCGTCGCCGGTGATGAGTTCATCCGCCAGGTCTACTCCAATCTTCATTTGCTGTTTGAGCGACTGCAGCGCCTCCTCGTATTCGCCGATCGACGATTGCAAAATGGCGAGATCGCCGAAGGTCGCCGCCGTCAGACGGGTATCTCTCAAACGTTCGCAAACGATCAGCCGTTGCTGACAAAACGAGAGGGCTCGGCTGAAGTTTTGCAGAAGCCGGTACGCGCTCGTCAAACCTTTCAGGGCTCTGTCCATCAGCGCCAAATTGCGCGTTTCGCTCGCCATTGTCAAAGCCATTTGCCGGAAAAGGACAGCATCATGATACTGCTCAAGAGCCTCGCAGCATTCGCCCAAGCTGCACAACGCTTTGCATCTTTCGGTTTTCGCAGACTTCGTTTTGAGCTGACGCAGAACATCAACTTGCTTCTTCAAGTAACTCTGCGCCTTTTCAAAGTCCTGCAAGTTGGTGGACGTGATGGCGAGGTTGCACAACGCTTGAGCTTCCAACGCTGGATCGGCGCTGGCCACCCCCAGCTCCAGTTGACGTTCGTAGCACGCTGACGCGTCGTGAAAACGCTCTCGTTCAGTGAGCGCCGCGCCAAGTCGTCCCTGCGCCTTGTATTCTAAGGCAGCGTCTTTCAGAGTATTTTGATAAATGTCAACTTCGCGGGAATGCATGTCGATCGCTTGGTCTACTTGCCCGGACTTTCGGAATGCGGCGCCAAGAGAAGCGCACGCCGGCGCAACTAACGCTAGATCGGAATTCTGTTCAGCGACCGCCATTTGCTGCTGGTAAAACCCGACCGCTTGATCGAACTCGTTTTCGGCAACGAAGATGTCGCCCATGTTGCCCAAAGCTTTGAAAGTGCCGCGGGCACTTTTGAGTTCGGTGGAAAGTGACAAAAACATCTTCTGGCAATCAAACGCCTTTTCGTACTGACCAAGTTCTTTCCTGGCCAAGCCCAGATTGCAGTACGCTCTGGCCATGGCCACTTTGTCTTGGCACTCTGTGGCAATCTCGACGCTTCTTTGGTAGCTTGTCATGGCTTCTTGGTAGTTTTTCAAAGAAAAACAGGCGAATCCGAGATTGTAAAGAGCTCTGCATTGTCCAGATTTGTCCGGGTTCACATCCAGCAAGCGAAGGTACTCGTTGTAGAAATCCATAGCTTTGCGATATTGGCCGAGTGTGTTGTGAAAATTGCCAAGGTTCATCAAAGCTCGAGACTGATTGGGAAAACTGTCTATTTCTTTCCCCAGCTCATGTTGGCGCCTGAAACAAAAGTTCGGTTCTAGTAAAATGAAGAACGGTGCTGTTCGTTGCTCCATCGCTTAGGAAAGACGATAAAAAGGACGTTTGAAATCATCTACACTTACTGATAATGATGCAAAGCACGATCTTCGTCATGCAAAGCTTGATATGCAACGGCTAAGTTTCCGTGCGTGCTGCATTCGGACTCTTTGTCTTTGATCAATGCTGACATTTCGAGTTCTTTTAGATGGTAATTAACAGCCTGCAATTCATGTGCTGCATGGTAGAACGCACTCTGCAGATAATTAAATGAAAAAGCGGAAAAAGGCCAAAACGATCAGCAGTAAACATTCCGTCGCAACAAAGGAGATTAAATTACACCTTAGCGGGTCGTTGACCCAGCTTTGCGGTTTTGCAAAACCAATTTCAACATTCTACTTTCCCATAGGGACTGCTGTACACGAAATCGACCCGAACAAAAACCTTTCAGCAAAAGAGTTTACGTTGTCGACGACACGCGACTTTTCGCTGCAGTTGGCATTTTAGTCACGGAATGGTCCGAACCGCGACGTTCACTGAAGCTGACGCGGAACGACGCCGCAGAAGAAAAGGAAAAGCTTTTGTCGTCGGCGTTCGGTTCTACGACGGCATATACAAACCGGAGAGCATTTTACTCCACACGAGAGCAACGCATTTCCGAGGCAGAGAATCGAGTTACCTGTTCATACAAGCCAAGAGCGCTGTAGGCATTTCCCATGTTTCCATACGCTCTCCCTTGAGCGGCAAGGTCATCGGTCTCTTTGGCAAGTGTAAGACACTGCGCTTGCAACTTCAGCGCCATTTCGTAATCGGAGGTCTGAGAATGTAAAATACGTGAGGAAAACAAACAGCAGCAGCGAGATTGCCAGCAAACCTTTTAAAAAGCAGTACTTGATGGTGAACGATGCCCAGGTTGGCACAAGACCGACTCTCAAGTGACTTATCGTTCGTTTTGAGTGCGATGTCAAGCATTCTTTCATACGCTGCTTTCGCTGAGGCGAGGTCACCTGAAAAGCAAAGCCACTGTTGTTGCACTGCAAAATATCACGGCGATTGTTCGTCAAATCAACGAAAATTTGCGAGCGCGTTCAGTGTGTACAGCACGGGCACGCAATTGTAAGTGACGTTTTCGACTCCAAACAAAGCTGGGAGAACGCGAAGACTGCTCTGTGACGTTTCGATGTTGGAAGCGAACACAATAAACGTCACGGACTGAAGACAACTCGTACCTGTTTGTCTCAACGCAAAACCCAGCAATCCTAATGCTTTTGCTTCAGTGACAGTGTCCTTTGATTTTCTGCCAATGTTTGCTGCATTCCTCAAACAAGCAACTTCATCCGAATGTCTGCAGCAAAAAGCGCAGTGTTAAATTTTGAAATAATTACACAGGACGGAATATGTAACGCCAGAGTACACCATTTGTGAAAATTAATAAAGCATTACAAAACAGTGTGAAAAGCTCGCATAGCAGTAACTATGAAAATAAAGAGAGAAGTAACACCTCCCCATGGCTCTGTAAGCTGCTGCCAGGTCGACGTACGCTTGAGACTCCTCATTTTCGCCATCTTGGAGAGTAGAGGCCAATTGGAGTTTATCCTTCATGCATTCCAAAGCACCGTCCAAGTCACCCAGTGTTAGACGGCACTGACCAACTCTGCCGAGCTCTCTGCACTTCAGTAATACGTCGCGACCTTTTGCTAGAAACTCGTATGCAAGCTGATGATGACGTAACGCTTCATCGTGCTTACCGACGGAACTGCACACCATACCCAGCCCGCTATAAGCAGCTGCCGTGAGTTTTTTGTGCTGGGTAAAAAAACATGCAAAGTTTCGGGTTTGGCCCAGTATAAAAGAGCATTAAATATGGTGAGCGAAAATTTTTGCTAGCCAAGCTACAACGCCATTTCGCAATCAGACGCCTGGGAATGCAAAATAAAGTGCAATCACCAGGACATATCTTTTAATTCTTATTCGCCCGTTGAAACTCGTGAAAGGCGGAACTCAGCTCAACGCATAACGTGAAATTAATTACGCGCTGCTGTTGAAGTGTTACAAACCCACGTCGCTTTTCAGATCAGTTTCAGTGGATCGGACGCATTGTTCTCACTCCATTCATTACCAATTAGTCGTTTAAATTTCGCCTAAAATATTCACAAGGAAAGATGATAAGGCTTGGTTCACGATGTCCCGAAATCCTTGCAGATGAAAACACTTTTTTTCTTACCTCTTTCATACTGGGCCAAACTCGAGTTTAACAAAAAATGTTTTAGGTGCAATTTAATGAGACACATTTGAACGAAACGAAACTACTTTTACTGCTATCATCGTACATTCCTCAAATTTTGGTGTGCTTTAATAAATCTAATACCTTCAACTTTTGAGCAATAAGCAATTGCTGTTTGAATGCTTCCACAGCATCATCCCATTTTCCCTGATGCAAGTACGCTGCTCCCAAGTTTCCGTACGCTCTACACTCTCCAGAGATGTCGGAAAGAGCTTGAGATANCTTTAGGTCTTCTTTCATGTANATAATGGATCTGCCAATCAAATAGCAGATAACGTAGATCAGGGTTCGGCAACATACGGCACGCGTGCCACACTTGGCACGCCAAGCAATTTCTAATGGCACGCAGAAGCAATATGTTGTACATATCGATTTTGTTATGATTCACACAGAAAGTATATTGACCTTGACTTGTCTAAATATACACATGTTGTTGGCACTCAGAATGATTTGAAACCTTTAAGTCGGCGCACAGTTAGCAAAAGGTTGCCGATCCCTGAAGTAGATGATGAAAATTAAGAATGATGCACTGCATACGAAATCAAGCGCAGTACAAAATATTTTACGGAAATATCTAATATTCTTTACTTGGCTTCTAAAATATTTGAAAAAAATGCAATGCGTTACGGCCTTGACTTGCTAATGATTAGCACACTACACGAACATCCAAGATTTCCCGTTCATTCATAATTTATAATTACCTTTCGTGACAATCCAGCGACCAAAGTGCGCTGCTGAGAGCTGAATAGACAGAACCTTTTAACTTCAGGCTACAAGTTCCAATGGTAACTGCGCATTCTAAGACCTTAAACAACAAGAGCAACAATATAAATGAAACCCAAGACCAGGGTGTTATTTGAATACCGAGATGGCCATAAAGCGAGGTTTTGATGTACATAACGGTGATTGTGCAGAGAGGTTCTACTGCATTTTGGGAGAGCGTTGAAAAAATTTGAGAGACCGCCTTAACGCCTTAAAAAAAAACTGAAACGCCTTAAAAAAACAGCCCAAGACCACGAGAGGAGTGGCTTCTCACAGTCAACCGAGCACGAACTTTAGCCCTATAACGAATCATCTGACACTTGCCACAAAATAAAATTAAGGAGATAGAAGCAAAAAAATAACAAATAATGTTTTCTTGGCCTGCATTACAGTCTTGATGGCACAACATAGCTAGTGTATATTAACCATTTTTACAGCAATAAAATTATCAGAGTTTTTGATTTAAACGCTATCACAGGTAAGCAGTATCTACTGAGAAAAATCCTTTGACAGCAACGATTATTCAATCACTGTGATATTTTTCGCGGGTATATATTTCACTTGCTGAGTGGGCATCCTCAGCTCTTAATCAAGTTGTGTAAAAGCTAAGCATTTTGAAGATTTTGTTTCACATGTTTGTATAAACTTGTCTTCAGAACAAAAATGCAAGTATGTTAAAAATAAGAAACTCAAAGAGACGATTCAATGCTTTATACCTCTGCAGCTTCACTCATTGCACCACAAGCAAGCAAGTCTTGTCCAATAACAGATGTTACGACAAATGGGTTCGTACTTAATCCCATTTCTTTAAGTTGATTCATAACAGGCTCCAAAGAATCTGCAAAAGCAAAATTTAACAGAGCTACAAAGACTACAGATCTCAGTCAAATCCATATTCCCCAGTCAATTAACAAGGGAAAAAGCTTGATGCATTTCATGCTACACAAAGCAAACCTGGTAAATGAAAATATGTATGAATACCGAAATAAGCTAAGTAAACAGCATGGAAAAGTCACTATTAAAAAAACAATTTACATCTCAACATATTTCAGTGAGTAACAAATCATGCAATTTCTGGTAGCAAATACTGACAACAACTCAATGCAGACATAATCAAAAAACGCCAAACCACAGATAGAACTTCGACAAAATATCACAGTTTACCTCAGCTTTGTTCTGTTACCTTTGAGACTTGACTTTAGCGAAGTATCAGTCAAAGCTTTTAGATATTCAGCATTCTTTGAATCTAGAGACATTGCTCTTGAGAAAGCAACAAGTGATTCAAAGTACTCTCCAGACTGCTCCAATGCCATGCCCAGTCGATAGTAACCCTGCATATGAAATTCATATTGATTTTCTGTACCCTCAGCTACATAAATATTCTTTAACAGTGCTTCTCCATCTTTCTTGACAGCAACATAAAACTTGCCAGAAATATTGTATAACATCTGCTGGTAACCTACTTGCTTTTTCAACAGAATATTTATTGAACATCAGTAAACAGAAATATTCATTGAATGCATTGAAAAAGTGTGTAGTTGGTTCTAAGCTTTTGTGTATCTTCCTTCTGTACCCATAACAAGCTTTAAAAAATTACCAAAATTTGTAACATGTTTTAGCACAGAAGCAGACATTACAGCTGACCCATCATTTTTCCATTCCTAATTCAGACATTTGTTGCTTTAAGCCAAGGGTATACTGGCATCTTCTTCATGCATTATAAGCAAACTGTCTGATTTATGATAGCATCAGTATCACAAACAACAGAATGTCACGAGCAGGGACTGAGTTTCAGGGGGTTGAGAGGTACATGTTCCCCAACTTTTGGACAAGCGGAGACGCAATGTCTTTTCTCTCTCCGAAATTTTGTGTGATACTTTGACAAAGAACTCTTCAAGTGCTAACACTAAAGTTTTGTGTCCTTAGTAAGGAAGTAAATACCTAATAACCATTGTCAAGTACTATGCAAAGGCCATGACACCATGGGTGTAGCCAGAGGGGCACTTGGGCCATGGTCCCCAAAAGATATTGTTTCCATGATTTGTCTCCCATTTTGCCAATTTTACAAAGAGGTCATACTATGCTTGAGTGAACATGGTGACATCATCAAAGCACAAAAAATAATACTATGTTTGTGTGATTTGCACAATAACATGCATATCACACAAAGTTTGTCCCCCAAAATTTTCTATCAAAACTCAGTCCCAGGTCATGAGCCAACACCATAAAATATGCTCTAATCTTTTTCATTTGCAACTAAAGTGAACACAATACTTTTGATTCAAGCATCACCCGCTCATGTCACTGGCATTTGAAAAGAAGCTAAAAGCAAAATCTCACAGGATACTATTGTTTGAATTTATGTCCTTGGTATTTTCTACCTATATTGTCATCATTATTATAGTGTTCTGTGGTTAACGACTCTGACCTCCTTGTTCCAGCCTCAATAGGCTACAGGACAATCTCACACTATTTGTCACATTTCTAAAGATCTCCACTATCCAATTACACAAGCATCGCAGCTTACATAGATATCCAATACACATTGATCCTTCCTTTCACCTTTAGACAATCACAACAGAGAATAAATAACAGAAAAAAACATGTTTGAAGCAGGGAATAAAGTTGTATTTTTAATAAATAGAAAGTTTGCAGTTTTCTTCCTTTTTAAAAATCAACCAAGTTTAACTCAAAATTGTGAAATAGTAACAGTGTTTTTACAGAGCAACATCAAATTTAAATGACCTGCCACAGAATTTAAATGACAACCAACTTTTGGAATGCTCTGATTACATTAGGGTAAAGTTCCATCAAACACGGTTACTTCGGAAAAATAGAGGTTTCAATTACGTTGGTTATATTTATAAGCAAAAATCATTGCTGACTACTGATATTATGGTTGGTAGATATAGAATATGACTAAATAATAATATATATACAGCAAAGTAAAACAACTTTAAATTATCAAAAAACATATTACAACTATGTAGCTAAAGAATGTAATAAGTCAATTGTCCAATGACCTGAAAAAAGCTATTCGGCACAGTATGATTGACTTTGCTGATTTGGCTATGTTTTAGTTTCAGCATGCCTTAATTCTTAAACTTTAGACACACATTAGAAAACAAGACTAATATCCTCTTCAAAACTTTTGGGAAAATGACCCAATAAAAATGTTAGGTTATAAGGGTAACTTGGAGCACAAACAGGATTTGATGTATCAGGTTTTCTTCCCATAAAAACACGATTAATTTTTCTTCTATAACTTACTATTTGATTTGGACTTTGGAGCTTAGTAAAAAGTGTAAATATGAATTATTTACATCAAAATCCTGTTTGTGTCTCAAGTTATCCTGATGACCTAAGATTGGTTTCATCTGAATAAATGCCATACATTTTATCATGCAAAATGCTACAATGTTTATATGCCAAGTAGCCACAATAATGTGTATGTTTGGAGAAAACACGCAAAACAGTCGTGTTTTTTTAAGGGGATTATTAACCTTCAAATATGAAAAAAACTGCATTTCTAGAAACTGCATGTACTTACCAGTCCTTTCAATAATTAGAAAGTTTCAAGATAATCTATGGTATTAAGAAATAAAAACAATTTTAAAATTACCCAAATAACCCCATTTGACAGTAGTAAGAGTGGGTGACTATGTAGGTAAGAATTGTAATACTGTATATCTGAAGAAAGATGTATTCAATCAAGGCCCTGTTCCAAAATAAAAAGAACAGATACAAGCAGAGTACAAAAAACAGCTATGTAACTCTAATGACATAGAAACCACAAAGGAGCTTGAGCATGCAAGTTGCAATTTCAGATAGGACTTCATTTGACATTTTGATGTAACAGTTATTCATAATTATAAAGTCCTTTTGTAATGAAGTTTTTATTCAACACTTTATTAAACAGTTTGATGTAACAGTTATTCATAATTATAACGTGTTGAATAAGGACTCAATGCAATAGGTGTCAATTCTACAGCTTACTTTAACGTAACTTGGATCCAACTGGACAGCTTTTTTGGCATCCTCTATAGAGCCAGCTGCATTTCCAAAAGTAGCTCTAACAGCTGATCTGTTGCCATACAAAACGGGATTGGAATCATTCAGCATTATAGCAGATGAATAAAGAGTATGTGCTTTCTCAAAATCTCCATTGCTACAAGCGGCCTTGGCTTCTTTCACTAGTGCAAGCATAGAAGTTTGTGTTTTGTTCTTTGGCATGGCTTCATCTTTTATGCAGCATTGGTTGAACACACCAAAAACAGCAAAATACTTATTGAATGCTTGCTGAAATGCTAGTTTTTATAAATATGTATATCAGTCACAACAGCTAAGTTTGTAATGCACAACACTCAACCACAAATCCTTCCAATGTAAAAACATATACTCTTAGTTCGTGAAAAAACAGTGTATTTTGATGAACTGAAAAGAACTAGCAGAATGTGTTTAGAATTGTACATGATCATTCATGCCATGATGGAACAGCTAACTGTTAATTTCTTGGTCTATGGCTATGCTGACCATGAAACCAATGCCAAGGCTACTCTGGATAAATAAACAAGTGCAAGGTCAAATTTTTGCTTTACATGCTTGTTTCAGACTCAAGAACCATATCACAGGGTCTATTCTAGCAATTGTTCAAAAGAAATAAACAAGCCGCTTAAACAATCCACAGCATGGAAGAAATGTTAGGTTACATGCACATGCAATATTTGAAAAAACAAGCACTGAACTATTGCACTCTTCCATTTCACACAAAAAGCATATGTGGCAAAATCAGCACTGAATAAGACGGCAACATGATTTTATGCACTGGTGTAGTCTGAACTTTGTCATATAGCATTGCGGAGTTATTATCAAGTGACATGTCTCAACAGACAAGCCAACTATATGGCATTTTCCATGCTACATGATCAATTTCATTAAAATATTCCTACTTAGACTTGCCTACAATTGCAAAGAATCAAATTGTGTACAGTATGACTCACAACACCCTACAAACGTTTTTATGGAGTAGGCTACATCAGGAACAGTATCTGCATGATGTGCATTGAACACTGTTGTATTGTTTTGTTTTGTAACTATATGACGATTTCATGGTCAAACAAAAAACATACAAAACATGTATAACAGTTGAAAAATTACCATTTGCTTAGAAACGCCACAGTGAAAAATCTTGTGAGTACCTAGTCTAATTGCACCGTTTGTGCTATTCTACCATGTGCTAAACTTGCCAACATTGTCACAGGAAAGAAAAACTAACATTACACTTGATAAAAAAATCACTACACAACAGAGATATAAAAACCAATACAGATAGACATTCATACACACAAGACAGACAAACAAAAAACAGACACAGACAGAAAAATACAGGAAATAATGTTACTATCANCATGATTACTTAATTGATGAACAACGTGAAGGTGCTCTTATTCCTTTACTGCAACAGNTATAAAAACAATAAAAAGTAGCTGAACTTAAAGTTTATAATTTCCACCTAAATCCAGGGCTACTGCTATAGTATAATTTGCATTTTTTCATGTTTCTTACATTTAGCTTCAATAAGAACAGATTAATAATACAAGACAGTTGTTTCTGTTGAAGTGCAGATTTTATATCATTTGCACTAACACTTGTAATTAAAGTGGCCTAAACATCCTCAGAAAATGCTGATATACGTAACATTTCACATGAACCACTTTTGAAAGATTGAAATGAGCTAGATTTTAGGTGATTTTGTCAAGATTATGGGTCAGTGAATTTTAGTTGTTTCTGGGTCTTCCTCAGATTAAATCATGGCAGGAAACAGTTTTTTATCGTCTAATCTAGTTTCATAGTTGTGTCTTTCATCTATCTTAGAAAATTGCTTTGAAATATTGGTTGGTAGTTTTCCTTTATGATACTGCAACAATAAACATAAATTTACTAATTTCTAGTTAATATATATTTTTATAGAAAAGTTTTGGAAGGTGGATTAAAGTTGCAGTTTGATAATGATCTAGATTCAATGATTTTTATTATCTTTTAATGCATTTGTTTTAGTGGTTTTCAAGGCAGTTCCCAGCACTGCCCCAAATAATAGTTCCATAATTTAGATGTGAGTATACAAANGAGTGGTGGTTATTGGGGTNGCAAGCTTTTTTATAGTTCGAATGATTCCCAGTGATTGCGCCAGCTTTTTGCAAAATCAATAAATATGTGGTACCTCAGTTGGTTTCTTGTCAAGCATAACACCAAAGTATTTGTATGAGTCTACCTGCTGTAGGTCTTGCACTGAGGATAAGCTTATTTTGATCTGAGGAACCTTTGTTTTTCTTGTTGGGTTAAAAAATCATGTTTTTGCTTTTAGCGTGACAACCAGTTACAATTCCACTGAGTTGACTATTTACATTATGCAAAAAAGTTTTTAGGTTTGGATTAACCTTAGCAAATTAGTATTATCTGTAAATAGCCTTGTGAAGTGATAAACATGGATGCTTTGAGAAAATCATTTATATAATCTATAAATAACTATTTATAATCTATATCAACACTAAGTGCTTTATTATAAGAGAAGGCCTACCTAGCGCTGATCCTTGAGGCATCCTAGTTTTAATTCTATGTGGGTAGATACGTTGTCCACAACTGTTTATTGGATCATATTTATAAGATAACTTTTCATCAAATCAGATGCATTTCTTCTGATGCAATATAATGTAGAGTTTCTGTAATAATATATCATGCTTAGTAGTGCCGAATGCTCTTTTGAGATCTAAAAAGACTGCACAGTAATTTTTACGATCAAAAGATTGTCAAGTGCACTGTCAATGTACGTGCTACAGGTTTATTTAGGTTCATTCGCCAAACATACACTTGTGTGGAGAAAGTGGGTGGACCGGGTGGACTATGGCTCACACACTGTTCAAATTTGGTGAGCCTGGTCCACCCACTTTTGACAGCATTTGATTAGTAGTATTCAATAGCAGTAATAAGTACAAAGTAACAATGGTAGTAAATATTTACACAACGAAATGTAACATATCGCAAAAATAGAAAAAATAAAAAAGAACACAATAAACATCAACATAACACAGATGATGGTGGGCAAGCAATGGGAGAAGAGATGAGGCATGTACAGATGAGCAGGTGAGGCAAGCATACAGGTGAAGGAAGCGAGCATCAGTGATGGTTATGAGGCAGAGAGCAGGGCATTTTAATACAACATTTCATAGCAAGAACAAATAGTATGGGCAGAAAAAAATGTTTATAAATACAAATCGTGAAGAAGTGTGGGTTTACCCACAGACCATAGTGGGGTGGGTTGCATGGATGAGTTGTTCCCAACCAGATGCATTGTCGGTGTCACTGAATGAAGTTGCAGAGTAAAGGATGTGAACAGGTTACAGTGTTATTAGCAGTAATCACTATTTATTCCAATAAGTGATAGGTACATGAAAAACAAAAGACGTTTAGTATGTTAGAGAATTATTTAGTTCTAAGACATAGTTTCACAAGTCATAACTATGTAAACTATCCATTTATTTCACAAATGTACATGGTGTCATGTCATTGACACCAACATTTAGCTTTGTATGACTGTGGGCCTAGGAATTAGGCTCTAGTCAATGTCCGTAAGGTCTTGGAGGTGGACATCACTTCGTTTGCCTCGAAATCCTCGTATTGCAGCAAGGGTGCTCCTCAAAAGGGCAAATCTGAGCTTTGTCCTTATGTAGGTTATGACAGATGCACATGGCTCGCTGCGTTTTTCAACTATTTTTTCTGCCAGTCTTTTGTTGACTCTGTTGCATTCTGGTGCCATCCCTCCAATTGTTGTCAAGACAAGGGGGTTGAATGAAGAGTTTTCTATGTCAATCACTCTTTGGAACTACCATTTAATGATAACATTTACTACAATGGTAGTAAATGTTATCATTAAATGGTAGTTCAGTGTATGTAAAGTCGGAATATGCTTGTTTCGCACTCGAATTCAACTTGTACCCACCCAATTTCAAAAAGGTTCCTTCCTTGCTGAACATAGGAGCCTCTAAGTATATTTCGTCATATAACCTACAGTACATAAAACTAGTGTTTCCAATTCGGGTCAAAATTTTAAAACGCAGGTTTCGGGTAGCTGAGAAAAGAAACCCGGGAAAACCCAGGTTTTTTCAGGTTTTGAAATGAATGTGATTTTGAGCGATACACCTCAATATTTGAAAAGACGTTTGGTGGTACAGAACTTGAAGATGGCGTGAAGTAGGAGATTCATCCCAAAGCTTTTCCTCTGACACTCTTCACGGGATATCGTCAGAATGAAGTGGAGATAATACCGAGCTGGTTTATATACAGAAAAGAAGAGATCTCATTGGACAACGCCCAATGTGCCTTACATTACAAGGACAAATTCTCCGTCCTCGCTCGAGCTCGCACTTCATTTCATCTCTCCGCCTTGGAAGCGACTTTCATCAAATCTTTGAATCCTCTTCTCTGCAAACAAAAAGAATTCGTTTACTCCTTACAGATCTCCTAAACTCTTGAACTTTCCATTGGTTGACCGTTCCAACGTTTCGACGAGGTCCAAATTACATCTTTAACCAATGACAGCTTCGCTTTTTCTTATTTCCTAAACCCTTTCTTATTGGCCACTGTTTTAACCAATAAGATCTCTTCTTTTCTGTATATAAACCAGCTCGGTAGTATCTCCACTTCATTCTGACGATATCCTTTGAAGAGTGTCAGACTAAAAGCTTTGGGATGAATCTCCTACTTCACGCCAAAACTCAATATCACTGTGAAATTACTACTGTTGGTCCCTCCACAATTTATTAGCGAATTATTAATTAAGTTAGCCACAGTTTTTCAATGATTATTTGTAATACTGACGCATGATAATCAAAGCACACATTCATCATTCAATCTGTTTCTGAGTTTTGTGACAAATTGTCCTGTGGGTGAAAAATCCCTCTCTCGTTCCAGTGGTTTGGGTTTGATTGTAATTAAGGCATGGAACAGCTTTTTAATGTTTTTTGACCTCTTCTTTCGAGCCTCAAAAAGACTCATTTCCTTTTTCACAATTTGTGATCGGATCTCTTCCAGTTCGGGAATAGTTTTGTGGTCTTCACTCTCAAGGATTACATGGATTCTGTGCTTTGATTTCAAATGGTTGATTAAACTTTTAGTGCTTAAACCACCTGCATTTGATTCACAGAGCACAAATTGCGCTTTGGTGTTGGTTGAACGTTGTTTTATAAGAAATGGCTCTAAGCTTCTGATTTTCTTTGATTACTAACGTCTTTAAACTGAATGCGTATGATTAAAAATCTACTTAAAGTTACTGCTACAGGAAAGCCGAATATTTTGTAGAAAATTATTGCAAACTGAAAAGGACTAAATCGATTTTGCAAAGAATCACAGCTTGTCTATGAACTGACATGTAACAGCTTATAAATGAACTTACTAGTAAATAGGAAGCTACGGCATACTTTGAAGAAGTACCTCACGTGGTAGTTATTTAATTAGGTTAGTGAAAAAATAAAGTTTGCGTGGACACTTAGTAGCCTATGTGCCAAATCACCTCACGATTCATCTAAATAGGTTAATTGAACGAAAATAGTAGCGGATCAACCACGAACGTATGATGGTTACCGAGCAAAACGTGCACCTCGTGCCTCATGATAATAGTTGAAAGTCCAAACGTGCTAATTTGGCCGTTACACGCGCTAATCTGCAACTTTAGTGTTATCAGAATTACTAATATTTGAATGCAACAGCAATTCCAGGTTTTTTAAAATACCCGGGTTTGGCAGTTAAAAAAAAACAGGTTTCGGGTAGTAAAAAATAGCCAAAAAAACAGGTTTCAGGTTTGGGAAACCCAGGTTGGAAACGCTACAAAAAACCTTCACCCTTAATGTTTTCCTCTGAATTTTCTAGACATGGAGAAATTAACTGTAGTTGTGGAATAAATGATCTAGCAATCTCAGGCAACAGTAAGTTAAGAAAACCACCACATTACCACTGACATTAGTAGTCTAGTCTAGGCCTACTACTGTACAGTAAGTACACACTAAACTACTAGGCCCTAGCCAGAGCCCAAAAGCTACGCGTGTATAATTAAATACTACTGTATGCATCAAAGCTAAGTCTGTCCAACCTTCCTAAATCAATCGTCGCAATGTTCGCTGCACTAAACATTCATCAATAGCCAGGGTTGCCAGATCTACCTTTTAGCCAAAGGGTCAAATCAAGTCTAGAAAAGTGCCAAATTCTAAGACAAGGGGCCAAAAAGGGACCAGATAATTTTTCCAAATTTATCAGCAGTTACGAAGTCGTATGAACCCATGCTTAGCAATTCATTAAATGGCATTGTTCCTCAATCACAAAACAAGTACATGATGAAAGATCGTAAGAGAACTTAATTTCCAATCCATGCGTAGCCATAAACTGAGATAAATTACCATCCTCGATGCTAAAGCGATCAACCACAAACATGAGCACCACCTAAATAACAATAAATTAGGTAATGTAACAGTTCTCACTGCTACCTCTACAACTGCAGCAAGTAACAGGTATTCTGATGAACTTACTCTCACATTGACTCACAAACTCTAAGGATCCTAACAAAATTTTGTAATCAAAAACGTTGAAAATATAGGAATTCTGTGAAAATCTGTAATCAATTAGGCTAGCCTAGTCAAAAAGTGAAAAATACCCTTTCTCAGACAGGACCCAGGGTGCTCAGGTCTAATCCTTGCAAGGGGCCAGTCTATTCTGGAAAAGGGCCAAAAAAGAACCAAAGGGCCAAACGAAAGTTTTGGGGCCAGCAAGTGTTATTAATATTTAGGACCAAATTTCTGAAATTTGGCCCCAAACAGACCAACCTAGCAACCCTGTCAATAGCCTACAGTATTGCGTTTCTAAAATCATTGGTTGTCCTGCAGTGGTCGATATTTCTGCTAGCCATGATAATAGCTACTACTGTAGCATGATGATTGAGCAATTTCTCCGCAAGGCTAAGCGCAACCAGTACCACAGCGTCAGAATTTCAATTGCCTTTCTTTATTTGTACAGTGACTACTCCTACAGAAACCACCAGGTAAATGGTTTGTACTAGATTAACATTGTGATACGCACTTTGAGTGAAAGATAAGCACATAGTGTAGTGTGAATAAACAAAAAGTATAATGAAAAAATGTAGAATTAAGCAATACTGCTTGATTGACGGCGAAGCGGTTTCCGTGGAAACTTAGCTGACGCGTTGCAGGAGCTGTTTGCATTTGTGTTCAGATCGAGTCTTCGAGAAAGTGGGCATAAAATATTAATGATGTTGTGGTGAGTTCCCACATCAACCAATACCGTCAGACGTGATTGTCGTGATCGTGTATTAACTCTTTCGCTTTAAATTCCACAAGTATCAAATATCAGTAGCAGGGCCGGATTAAGGGTACAGTATGCTGAAGACTAATCAGATATTTCGTCAAATTTGAAAAATTTTAGGAGGTAATTCGATAGTTACTTGTAAAAAAACAATAAATCAAAAAAAATTGTGAGCGAAAATTTTCCTGGGCATAAGGCCTTAGTTGCTTAATGGTTAATCCGGCAATGATCAGTGGTGAACAGATCCGTTGTCGTTTGCAGGAGTGAATGACCGCCGGTGAGTCATTTTAATTTGAACAAGGAAATCTCAAATTCCAATAAACTCAGAAGAAAGGGAGTGGATGAGGATAACTTACAAAAAATAAGATGTAGAAGTGTTCCGCAACAACTTATGTCTTTAGCAGTTGTGACTTTTCAATTGTTTTATTTTCCAGTTTGCAAAACAAAACCTTCCCAAACTTTTTCAAGAAAAAGTTTGAAAGTTTTGTTCCATGTACACCAGGTCGGCTTTCATCCGTTTGCTCGCTGCAACCTTATTTACAGTGCTGTGCAAAATCATGAGACCTCAAAAATTTCGAATTTTTCGCATGCAAACGATATCTTTTACTTTATGAAGTAGCAATCCCTGGATAACATAAATCAGTGAATGTAGAATTTTATTCAGAAGCTGGAGATTGAATTTTGCAACTGTTTTTTTCACAAGTTTGAGATACAGATTGAACTGTGTGGCCCTTGTGGAAACTTGTTGCTAAAATGTGGATATGTGCCGGTGATGTGCCCGAGTCATCTTTGTCGATTCAGGGTCACAAGCCCTTCGAGTCAGAGTCGTATAAAATTTTTTCGAGTCATGACGTGGTCGAGTCAAGTCAGAGTCACAAGAACTATCAAGTTACTTCGAGTCATTGGTTTGCAAGCACGAGTCAGTGTTGAATCAAATGAAATTCAACATTTTCCCATGTCTTGTTTTGCTGTGAAATGGCGCCAAAATGCTATGTGTGATGATTGGCTGCGTGAGCCCTCAGGGTCTGTGCTTTGATTGGATGCGCACCGGTTATTTGTACATCTTACTGACCAATGTTTGATGCTGCGTTCAGTGTAGTACGCCATGTTGCATGTTTTGCGTCTCGTGTCTTAACCGTACTTTTTCTGTTTAGATTTTTACTAGTGTTGTTAAAGAAATAAAGCCTTTGTTAATGTGTACTAACTGTCTGAGGCATCACACTATGGAATGGCGCCCAATAAACTACAACACAGAATGACTCGACTCGAGTTACAGTCAATGACTCGAGCCAGAGTCATTTTTACAATATCTTTGAGTTGCTGATGGACTAACCTAGTTCGTTTGCACACAGAGGAATGAGTATTTTTTGCTTCAGTGATGATCAAGTTTGGCGGAAATTTTCTGTTTTTCCTGCCTAGTCGTGCTATGCTGTATTTTATGGATCAAGTGTCCCGAACTTGCATGGAGGAAGACCTGAGACTCTGATTTCAGTGAGAGGTCTGCAGAACACAACATATTGACAAACACCTCATCGAGGTTTGATCGTAGTATTTGCATATCGTGATCAGGCCAGTGGGCCTTATACTGTGACCTTGAGTCTTTTCCAGATACCAGCAAAGTGATTCAAGTTTTTCAGATTCAAATATAAACCAAAAACTATATTGCAAAATATAATGCAAACGCTAAAACCGAATCTGGTTTAAACCCGAATTCCTGCCACTGTTATTAGCCTAAGCCCATGTGGCGACGTGATTACGCCACATTTAACGTAGAATTCGTAGCAGCAATAGAAGAGTGAACCTGATCAAATGTGTAATCTCAGTTGCTATTATGCCGAGGATCGTCGGTTCGACTCATGCTTTGGTTGGCACAGGGCGACGCAGCACTCCCCCAAGGTGTCGGTGGCTCTCCCAAGGTGTTGGTGGCTGCAATCCAGTGTTAACCTGCAGTCCCAAAACTGAACCGAAAGTTACAGTAATGTGCAGTCCCAAAACTGAAACGAAAGTTGCGAAGAAGTTCAAAAGAAAATAATCAATTCCATTCCAAACTTTTTCAGCAAAAGTGATAACATCCAAATCCATCAATATATTGAAATGTCGCAAAATTTAAATGCAAGTACATTCATCTCTGGTGATTTTCATGTATTGGTCATACGAAAACCACTTTCAGTGCAACGCCAACCGAGAGATTGCAACAGCATCCCCTCATTTTTGCAGTGAACCACACCTATTGCACGTTCTTTTTGTTGCGCTTACCATCCGTCCCGTTTTATCCGGGACAGTCCCGGTTTTGAGGGCTTTGTCCCGTGATTACTATAAACAGAGGTGGTACCGGATCCGGAGTTGACTCAGGCAGGATTCTACGTTTTTCTTTCGAACCCAGACCCGGAGTCAAATTTGAGAAAAACCGAACCCGGACCGGAATCACTTTTCCATTTCTGTAGTAGCAGGAGTCTGCGTGGTCATTTCTTAAGTAAAAACATGGGTAAATGACGGTTGGATCGATGATTGTAGCCGGAGTCTGAACAGGAGTCGGATTCTCAAATTTGAATAATAGCCGAACCCGCATTCAAAAATTTGGAACAGGAGCGGAGTAGGAGTCTGAAAAAGTGACTCCGGCCACCTCTGCTATAAAATTGATGGCCAACTCATTGTCTCCGTCACGCGTGACTGCGCCTTTGCTCGAACTTGGCAACAAGCATGCAGATGCCTTGACTTGCGTGCGCACTATGTTTAAGACCGGCATTTTTGCGCAGTTCTGTAAACCTTTCGCAAAATATACTGCTCTGCATCAGTTGCTTATAGGCGTTTAGTATATAAGAACTTATTTCGTTTGATTTAACTTTTGGATGTGCTACATATGTGTTTCATGGGTTTTGTTATGAGCCTCTAACCTCAATGGATAATGAAGTCTGTGGTTTAGTTTTTTTTTTAACTTTAGGATCTATTTTGTCCTTGCGGTGTGTATTAGTTACACAATTTTTCTGTAGGATTTAAGTATAAAAGTAAAATCAAATTGTAATAATATTCCTTTCATATCTGGTGATTTGTCTGCTTTCCCGGAGGAAGTGCTAAGGAAGCTTGTTTTTTTGACTTAGGGTAGATAAAATGTAGGCAAATAGTGAGTGTCTTGGTCTTACCTCTGATAAAAACTACGCCAGAATTGGCCACCGACGCGGTAGCTAACTTTTTGCAAAAGATATAGACCCCAAGACCAAAATATCTTTGGCAGACATTGGTTTAAAAGTCATTGGCACATTTAGCACTGCACCCACGGTACTACGTTACGATGAACTACAGAGCAGTTTTAAGCTAGGCTTTTAACAATTCCAACGGACTACCAGAAATTTGTTTTATGCTTCAAAACGTGGTTGTTCACAGTCAGGGTCGGAGCCAGACATTTTCATTTGGGGGGCCACTGGAAGGGCCAGTTTTGCAACAAGGGGAGCTGTCAATGGTTTGTGTAGGACTTCAATGCAGTGACATGACGTCACGCGGAAAATTTTTGGGGGGCCAGGCAAAATTTTGGGGGGGCAGTGGCCATCCCTGGCACCCCCCTAACTCCGCCCCTGTTCACAGTAGATGAATATGTACGGAGAGGATGTTTCAGGGACGCTGGAACGGCGGTAGAGCAGGGGGCGGCAGTAAATGAGATGATGGCAAAGAAAACTTGAAAAAAATATTACCAATTATACTTGTTTCTGTTCAGCAGAAATGCTGACATCAAAAATAATGACATATATTATAGAAAACCATTCTGCATTTTATGGATGTGCAAAAAACTGCAATAAATTCGTTTCAAGTTGATCTTATGAAATTTCCGTCTCCGGATCCCCTTTTGAAAGGGCAGGAGGAACTGCTTCCGTCATGTCCCCGCTCTCCGGCGTCCCTGGGATGTTGTATGGACCCACATTTTGGAACTGCACATTGCACAAGGAAGTAATATCATAATGGTGCACAAACTAGTTGATATATGTACAGGGTGTTTCACAATTGTTGAAACAAAGCGATTGGGCACAAATCCAGGATTTTAAATGATACCACAATGATGATTACATTTATTGAAACGTGAAAA
>JGI24159J19872_10000375_pt1 | contig 37751 bp, 27 predicted proteins | sample Ectturendosymbi4_FD_19872 | JGI IMG/M metagenome (IMG submission 19872) | reverse complement strand
AGCAAATCAGCAGCAAGTTGCAATTGTTTGATACAGTATTAAGTTAGGTTATTACACACACTATTACAACACTATCCCCTGTCTTATTCAAATAGAACGAAGCATACAAGAACATTAACGTCTACAAACCTCCACGCTCGCGACTCACTGCAACGACCATACCGACGTTCCTACACCCCACCACAGTCTGCATGTTAATAACTTCAACTGCCAGCATGTCAAATGGGGTTACAACAAAACATCCCCTGACCGTGAGAGCCTGGACTCCTGGGAAAATTCCAAAAACCTTGGACTGTTGTATAACGCAAAGGAAACAGCCAGTTTCTTCTCTCACCGGTGGAACGTCGGCACCAACCCAGACCTGGCCTTCGCGAGTTTCGGCCAGGACAGCCGATTGGCGGACAGACGTGTCCTAGGAAAGTTCCCGCTGTCACAACGTCGGCCCTCCCTTATAACGCCACCGAAGCTCAAGGTTCCTGCCCACAGCGATCCGGTGAAGTGTTGGAACTTTCGCAAGCCTATTTGAAGTCGCTTCTGCCCTCTCACAGAAAAATCCGTTGAGAGTTTGCCACCTCCGAACACATCAAATAGTGAGAGGGCATACCAGAATTTTTGCTACTTTCTGCGTTCAAACAATGCATCCCATGTGGCGGCCGAAAGAACTATGTGCCATGTTGGGACAAAGAGTGCGAGAAACTCTATTGCTCTTTCACCCTAGCCCCGGCGGTGACTGACTCTGACAGAGCCGCCTCGTCACTACTATCTCGGCTCGGGCAGAAGCAGGAGCGATGGGAGAAAGCAGTATATTCCATTGACATTTCGCACTCTAGCCGCAAGGCATGGAGGACAATGAGCAAACTAACTGGCAGGTCTGGCCGCTCCTTTCAACACTGCCCCTCCTCGACAAACTCCATTGCCTCGCAACTTGTGAAGAACGGGGCACACAAGACAGTGGATCGGAAATCCACCAGGCTGGTCAACAAGGAGCTGTTGGACCTATGGAAAATACCGACACCTGAGGGTCACAGTATCTGCGAAACATTTAGGCCGGAGGATCGTGCTGCTGCCGTCAGACGCCTGAAGCCAGGAAAGTCTCGGGGATTAGACTCCATCTTCCCGGAGTTCATACTCCACGCCAGGTCGGCTCTCAAATCTTGGTTTTGCGATTTCCTCACTTCCTGCATGCGCATGTTCAAAATACCAAGGATCTCGAGAAGAGCAGTAATAGTTTCGATCCCGAAGCCAGAAAAGCCATTGGGGGACCCAAAGAGTTACCGTCCCATAACCCTGCTGTGTGTCCCCTTTTCAATCCTTACTCATCTGCGCTCGTGTCGACCCAATCATCGACCCATTGCTCCCTCGGGAGCAGGCAGGCTTTCGACACGGGAGGTCGAGCGTAGACCACGTCACCCTGTTGACACAGGATATCGAAGATAGATTTTCGGCTAAAATAAAAGGCCTAAGCTGTGTTTGTTGACCTCACAGCAGCCTATGACACTGTATGGCACCGCGACCTCACCTCCAAGCTGCTGCAATTGCTACCTGATACACACATGGTTCACATGATCATGGAGATGGTCAGCATTCTCAGCTTCACCCTCATCACCGGAAAGCACAAACGGAGCAGGTCACGACGCCTTAAGAACGGCTTCCCACAGGGATCTGTCCTGGCGCCCTTTCTGTTCAACATTTACATCTCTGACCTGCCGATCACCGTCTTTAAAAACCATGCATATGCTGACGTTCTAGCAATCATGCATGCTGATGGAGACTGGCAGGCAGTGGAAGGGGCGCTGACCAAGGACATGGCAACTGTAAGTAAATACCTCCCGACTTGGAAGCTGAAGCTCAGCACTACAAAGACGGTGTCGGCGGCCTTCCACCTTAACAACAAGGAAGCTAAACGTGAGTTTAAAGTCAAATACAACAACGAAACCTGGGCCCTTCTGCCCCGAGCCTAAACAGCTCGGAGTTACGTTGGACAGGTCGCTCACGCACAGCCGATACCTTGAGTCACTTCAGACGAAGCTGACATCACACGTCGCTCTCATGAGGCGGCTTGCTGGCTCCAGCTACGCTGCTGGAGAAACAACTCTGTGAATAGCCACCCTAGTCTTGGTGCACTCAACCGCAGAGTACTGCACGCCTGTTTGGTGCCGCAGTGCTCATACCTGCCTCATCAACCCCGCCATCAACGACGCCTTGCGAATTGTGACTGGATGCCTGCGTCCTACACCAGCGGACAACCTTCCAATCCTGGCAGGCATCCAACCTGCTGAACTTCGTCGCAATGGAGCCACACTCTCTAGAACACCGTGCCATGGAGCCTAGACATCTGCTCCACTCAGCGCTCACCCGTCCATCGAGTGCTCGCACGGCGCCTCAAATCGAGACACCTGTTTGTACCTGCCGCACAACATCTCATCAGTTTAGCTGACAACAACAACATACGTATGACGCAGTGGGCGGATTGCCAATGGTACGCGGAGTGGACGGATAGCCCCACAAGACTCCACATTTTCATCCCCGTCACTGGTGCCCACCATCCCGGAATGACTCTCCCAAGAAGAGTCAGGGTCCGGCTTGACAGCCTCCGCACCAGTGTCGGACGTTTCTGCTTGTGCTTGTACAAATGGTGTATGGCCTCCTCTGCGGCCTGTGAGTGTGGAACAGAAGAACAAACCGTCGACCATGTTGTCCTCCAATGTTCTATCCATCGCCTCCCCACGGACTGCATGGCCTGTCGGTGCTGTACGATGAGACAATTGAATGGCTGCTCAACACCTGCCCCGAGATCTCGTGCGGCCAAGCAGTGGTTTGAACAACTAGCTCAAAAGAAGAAGAAAACATGAATTTGCAAGTGCCTTCACGATGGTAAGCAGCGGGTGACGAATCTCACACGCCTCAATCCAATGCGATTCCAACAACAGTGCAGTGTAAAGAGGGAAACGACACAACCGTTGACCACGCTGTTACTGTCTATCCAGTCCATATAGACCACAGAGAGTATGGCGAGAGCACATCCTGTTGTTGGAGACCAGCACCCACTGTGAACAGCGCCGGATTTAAGGGGGGCGGGCCCAGGACCCCGACAAAGTGGGCCCCCACCATGTTCACGTGTTTAGGCAGATATGCCTTCCACTTAGATATTTTTTACGAGAAAAGTTTGTTTGTAGACACTATTAGTTGTCGTTCGGTCGGATGTTAATATTTCTCTTGGATATTGTTTGACATTGTGACGAAACAACTATTACACTTCCGGTTTGTTGGTATCATTGATGTCCGTCAGTCAGGGTATCTGAATTTAGTGCACGCAAGTGAAATCCACATACAACGCATCATATTTCGTCTATACTCGTTACTGGTGGATTTTGCAACTTACTCCGACTTGCGCAGGTCACACATAAGTCACATTATTTAGCTTACTAATAATAAACATGAAATAAAGAAAGGAGATCGACAACCCGTGCAGAGCATTAGCGTAAGTGAAGGGGGGCGAAGGGGCGAATCGCTCCCATGGCAAGCTAAATATAAAAAGCGGGCCACATTTACCTTATATTTAGGTTATAGTATTCTTTTGGTTTTGAGTAGGGTGTTGCTTTTTTGCGTGTTGCGATTCATGATGCAAACCATGGACTTGGAAGTGCCATTACTGCATATTCGTACACCGATAGGCAACCGATGGCAAGAAAGTACGATGTATTCTTGGATTAGATGTGAAATGCAATCAAAATCATACCTACGTGAAAGATCAAGCAATAGATGCTGTCCAGGCTTTTGTGTAAACTCACTAATGCCTCATGCCAGCAAAAATAAACGTCACGAGCCATATTTCTTTACACACGTGGTCACGGTCGCACTAAGTTTTCCAAAGTCCTGACGGACGGGAAACTACACTGGCGACTGGCCATCAGGATGACAACAAAAGCACTTATGAAGCAAACATTGTTTGTAGTCTAACCTTCAAAGTATTTCAAAACCACGCACATTTTTCGCATATTACATTTGCGACCACCAAACCGGATCGTCGCCGAAACTAAAAATGTAATTGTTAAAAAATCTAGATGTTGCGTTAAACGCCACATTGCGCATCATCTCTGGGTGCCTCAAACCGACCCGAAGGGAGCTTTCACCAGTACTCTCGGGCACTCCACCGGCCCAACTGCGCAGGGAGCATTCCATTTTCAAGCTGGCTCTCCAGGCACAACTGAACGCTAACCACCTCCTTCATACTCTTGTCCATAGTGCACAGTTTCTTGGCACACAGCGCCTGCATTCTCGACGCCCCTTCTGCCGCCATGTTGCGGCACTAATTAACTCCGGCTTCAAAATCCTGGAGTCATGAAGAACGGCATGGGAAAGTGCCACGCCACCGGCGCAGTTTTTGGTCAACCCTGCCGTTTGTCTCCCGTCTGACTCAGAGCTACCCCGTAATCTGTGGGTAGCACTGAATAGACTAAGAAATGGCGTCGGTCGCTTTGGTACATACCTGTATCGCTGGGGCATGCCAGATACACCCAAATGCACCTGTGGCGCTGAGGAGCAGTCGGCCAATCATATAATCTTCGATTGTAACATCCTTCGCCCTCCGAACTGCCTGGAAGATCTGCAGTCCCCTGACATCAACAACACTAAATTGCTTGAGGACCTTGTGGATTTTGTCTGAACTGCTGCTCACACGCAAGAAGCCGAATCGGCGTCGCCGAACTGTCCTAGACCTTCCACAACTGTGTTTGGGGTGCTGATATTAGTCTGTGCGGGTTGAACCTCACTTCTCAAAATTTAGTCTGAAATGTTTTCTGCACTTAGTTGTTAGCTTTACTCTTTGTGGCATATATTTCCTATTTTATGCCTTATGGATTTCGCTGATGATGCCTACCTAGTAGGCGAAATACACTCAAGATTAGTGTTTAATTTTGGGCTGAGTATTATCTCCGAGAGGCAGTTATTTATTATTATTGCTAAACGATATATAAGTATCATGTCGCGAACTATAGTAGTGAGGTTTTGTAAGTATTGAAATCATACAGGCACGTTAACTTAATTGACGTAAACTTCCATTGTTTCAAACAACTTAAAACCCTGCTGTGAAATGTAAAAAAATTTGATAAAGAACGATATATGCTTCAGCTTCACATTTAGCTTCTGTTATTTGGAATGCGAATAAAACTGACTGCTGTGTTATATTTTCTTTACACATTCTCTAAATCACAACCGGTCACAAGGACCGACAAAATCAGTAGAAATACTGTACAAACTCTTATCATGACCATACATTGGCGAAGTCTATTTGAACAAGTGATGAAAACACGATTCGGCTTTGTTGATCAAAATCAAATTTCTGAAATAAAGCGTTTCATGTAAATCAACCTTTTCCACTACACGAATTTGAAAATAGTTTTTGCGAAAAGTGAATAATTAAATCTTCATGGAAAGCATACAGAACAAAACCAACAAGAGAAAAATTTCTGAGTACTTCACTTAACTGACACAATCAACACGAACAATTAAAAATGCCACATACACCTTGATTAATTGTTATCGAGGACTTTCGTTGATCATTGCTTTTTTTTGCAATGTACTGTGTCTCCTTCGCTACTGATTTTCAAAAAGCAGATTTGAATCACATATTTGAGAGGAAGACGAATTTATATGTACAAACACAAGTAGCAATTTTGATTTTGCATTTTTTTTGTTCTCCCTTACCCGAACCGGAAATGGGCCATATCCGTTTCTGGAATACTATACTCTTTGTAACACTGTGACATAAACGTTCCTACATTATTGAAAAGAAATGAAAACAGAACACCAATTCACGTCGTAACAAACATATGTTGCTAGAAAGCACATTATTCTGATCAGTTTCATACAGTTAGATGTGATAACATGTGAAGCAGTCCAAACAGGGAACCAAGTTGACTTTTGGGCACAATAAGCACAGACGGCAGATTCTTTTTTGATGTGAAGTTAATCAAGTTTGCTGAGTACAAAAACGTTTTTTGAGTTTTCATTAGTTCCAGCTACAGTTTCATCATTGTTTTCTGAAGGCGTCTCTTCGACTTCCATGTCGGAAATGCCGTCCTCAGACGTGAGATCGCGGTCACTATTTTCATTATCTATGTCCACCAAACTTTTTTGGGCGGCGATTAGCTCAGTGGTAGAGTGTCAATAGAAAATGACATAAACTAAAATGCAACAATCATGACATTGCTGAAGAACACAAATTAAACCTAACACGAACTTGCCACCAAATAATGATTTGTCCCATCCTAATTTGATTTCAATGCAACATTATCCAACAGTACTGAAGGGCTTATGCCTGGGAATAAAAATAACTCAACAGTAGAGAAATGGTTGAAACATGATGAAATGCGTATTTTAGTTTTGGATAATTTTTGATGGAAATTAGAAATTTCAATTAGGCATGCTATGCAAAAGACCAAAGATAGTGGAAGCACAGGTACTGCAAGTGAACAACTGAATTGAAATCAAACAATGTCACAATATTGAGAGTGAGCAACTGCTTGAGAATGATGAAGATGGGCCATTATCGGCATATTGAACAAAAATGTCCAGTTCGTTCACTTTCTAAAGAAATTACAAAAAACATGTTTTTTCCAGCAATACTGTCGCATCAGACTGAAAATCTACTAACACGAATCGTATTTGTGAAAAATTATTGGCAAAGCTCATGAACAAGGAACGCAGAGAGCACATTTTTTATAAATGAACACACACAGACACTTTGTTTCCTTATCATAAACTATGAAGTGTGCTGCAAATATTGCAAAGAAGGGTGAAGATTTAGTTGAAATGTACACATTGACACCACAAATCACACAGTTTGTACTCTGTAGTGTAAGTATGAATGGATTTAGAATGGAGTGAAAGGGATTCGTTGCGCACCATGACGTAAAATCTTTACAATATAATCGTGGGGCAAAACTGGATACATATCAATGCAGCGTCAACGATAGTTGGAGTATGTTTCGAAGGAATTGAGATATTCCAGCACCACCGTATAAATGTATCTGTAGTTGATCTGCAAAACATTAATCGGTTCAAGTATGTTTTAAGGCAAAAAGGACGATGCGAACCTCGATCGCGAAACTGAAATAACCACGAAAAAGTGATAAAGAGACATTTGATTTTTTTATCTTCATGAAAGCAATCTTTCAGTGCATTTTTATGCAAAATGTTGCTGATTGCACAGACAATTTTTTTCGCATGTGTTTATGATAATTCCTTACCGTGCAGTAGTTACTGGGAAGTTAAAATAAGTAAAAGGAAATACGTACTGTATGTTAAATACACACCTGTTTGCATAAATTTACAAGGCGCATCATGTGTACTTCCTGTTGCAAAAAAGAACATGTTTGAAAGCTTATACAGTAGCTGAGTTTGCCTNNAGTAATACACTAAGCTACGAAAATCCTAACATAATATGTATTTGAACTTCATGGCGAGTGAAACATTTTAAANAATTTTTCTTTGTTATTGTAGCTTTAATATTTGTAGCTTCGGGATACGTACGGAGACAAAAGAGTTTTGACCGCAGTTTAATCGTTAATGGTTGCGACTGATAACTTTGTGATGTAACGTTGCTTTTATTCCTGCAACGTTATGGTTGAAATGACAAAAACATATGAAAAAGTTGGTGTATCTTTGCTAAAGACTTTTTAACTTGGCGTTTCTTGTGTGTTTGTTCTTTCGATTTTTGTTGCTGATAGGCTTGTTTTGTTGTAAACAAATTCATTTCTAATGCTGTTGTGATGGTCAAATCAGTCTTGTGTTAATACGGACATATTCAATCTTGAAATACTTTCGGTAAGACATTGTCTGAAATTTAAATATGAGTTTACAGTTTATGACATATGTACAATACGTTTCTTCACCTCACTGTCCATTGCATTCGGAAGATTGTCTGATATGTCTTTCACTGCCCGGAACACGTCGACCTTGTTTTGAGTCTTTATTCGTTCAAGAATATTCAACAAAGCAACAAGAGTTCCACTTTTACTGTATCCATCACTACGTATAAGAAAACAGCAAATGTAGATCTTTCTGCTTCGGAGACGCCAGGACTTCGATAAACAAATTTAATCAGGCTCTACTGGCGCTAAAAACATAAAATCACGTTAAAAACGTTGGCAAGTTTTTAACGTGTTTTTATGTTTTTAGCGCCAGTAGAGCCTGATTAAATTTGTTTAGCAAATGTAGATGTTATATATTAAAGTGTACATCTATGCGTTACAGCCAGAATCAAAAATAACTATCAGGAGTTTTCCCTTTGTGGACTGTAGATTATTCTTAGTTTGTCACCTGTTTTACTCAATGGTTGAAGTACTACTTCCCATCTTACCTCTGAATTGGTGATTCGTGATAATGTGAACTTGCTAATGACTCTGTTTTTTAAGCTTTGAAAAACAAAAAATATCTGAAAAATTAGAAGCAGATAGTTTAGCAGTTGCATTTGTATCTTCATTGGTGAGCAGCAGATTAAAAAAAATATTTTTCGTTTTGGTTTAGGGGTGCTCCGTGGGTGACGTCATAATGGGGGCATGTTTTCGCGACTTTTTGGCAGAGGTTACTTGGTCCTGGGCGCCAACCCATAAAGCCATTTGTTTTGGCTAAATATTATTTTGGAAGCTAGGCTATCATCCGAGTATTTAGAGCACTTGATTGACTTTCTAGCATATCTAGAGCCAAAATTGCGGATCAAAAACAAAAATTGGGAAAAATTGAAGTCCCACAAACGATTACCCTAAGTATTTTTTGCTAAAGGCCATAACTTGCCAGCCAATTGAGCTAAAGTGCTGTTCAAACCCTGTAACGATGAAGAAAGTCTGGTAGTTTGCAATAAAAATTGTTTGAGTTTTGGATGTCGGGTTTTTGGTTATGTTTACATGATAGGAGGATGTTTATGCATATTTTGATTATATTTGAATGATGACATCATCGCCTGGGAGAGGACCAAAGGAGCGGATTTCGTGGCTTACGCTTTTATTTATTCTAGGCCAGCGTTTCCTACAGTGGGTTACGCGGAACTGTAGGGGTGCATAGACAAATCTGAAAGGTTCCACGAGCTATACTTTCCAGTTTTAAGCAAAAATTGCTGATATGTCCTTTAACCCTTTGGGCGTGTGGCAGCCGCTATATCGTTTGATCTAGCTTTCATTTTTTCCCGTTTTGCTTAGTGGTTATGCGCAGTGTTGTCACTTTTGCATCGGTGATAACGTTATCAAAACAATCCCAAAACGTACACCAATCATGACGTCAACGACCAAAATCCCCAAACACAGAATTTAATTTTATTTTTATTCTAACTACAAGACTTCCCGAGTGTTTAGAGGGTTGGAACAGCTCTCTAGCTCAATGAGCTGGTGAGTTATGGCTGACCAAAATTTGCCCTGAGACAGCAAATCATATTTAAGAGGAACGTTTGTATTATTGAAAAAAATGTTTTGTTTTGCCATAATTTTTGCTCCAGATATGCTACAAATCCAATCAGGTTCTCTAACGACGCGGAGTATAGCCTAGTTTCCAAAGAAATTTGAGCCAAAAAATGGCTGGTTGGTTTGGCGCCAAGGGCCGGGCAAACTTTGCCAAAATAGCGAAAACATGCCCCTTTTTTGATGTCACCAACAGAGAACCCAAAACGAAATAAAAATTTTTTATCTAAACTAAAACACTTGCGAAATCCGTAGCGGGTTTAACAACTCTCTATCTCTAGCGGCTGGCGAGTTATGGCCAGAAATATTGTTGCGACTATAGCGGTCTCAACGGGACTTGCGGTCCTTATAGTAAAATTTATGAACATGTATCTCTGTGTACATTGTTTTTACAAGTAAGCCGGTGATATTTTCCGTTTGTCTCATTTCTTCCCAGGCTTTATGCCGGGGATCTCAACAGTAATGTTACCAAAAACTTGTGAAATTACAGTATTTTCCATAACAAATTATTGAGTGTGACAAGAGATACCGTGTCCGCACATGTCCAAACGTTGAGGAGGACGTAGCCCGCCTTCCCCTTTGAAATTTGGTGCGTGGTGAATGGTGTGTGTAAAATAACAACACACAGAAAACTTAAATGACAAACCAAAAATCAAGACCTGCAAATATTCAACAAGGACATACGGAGGGAAGCAAGTGACTTATTTCTTAATCATTTTAACAAACCCAATATAAAAATCTCTTGTATATCTCCACGAAACCTGCATGGTTGTACCATTAGCACTAATGTACGTATCTGATATTTTACAGTATTGCAGATGTTTTCTTGCCCTAGCACTGAAGTGAACGAAAACCCAATGTTGGTTTGCATATTAGCAAGCACATGCGAGGAGCAGTAGATTTGCATGCTTCATTACTTCAACAAGAATAAACAAGTGAAAAAATTCAAGTCTTTGTTCAACCTGTGAGAAACAGTTTAAAAATGAGTCGGGGGAATTGGTTGTCATGCGTGAATACATTACACAGTGCCCCGCTGTTACGTGGATGTGAATGCACGGAAATACGAATGTCAGTGTCGCCTCAAAAAGGAAACTAGTATTTGTTTTTGTTTACCTGCAATAAACAAAAGTTTTTTTTCCATGGTTCAATCTTTCAAGTCGTTGGACAACCGATATGAACTCAAGCATTGTTGATGCACTTGGTGTTGATGATTGCCAGGCTGTGAAACCTATGAATTTCCGATTTGCCTGAAAGCATAAATACTCAAAATTTTGCAAAAAGCTTCAGAAGTGCCCACAAAGGTTTTTAATGTATCTGCATTTCTCCGTCAGCTTGTGCATAAGCGCAAAGAAATTATGTGCATTATGTAACCTACTGCTGGTGTGGCTGAGTAGTTAATATCCTTTTCATTGGCCCATCCATGTTGCAGATTAGATGTAGTAGTCAAAAAAGCCTTTCCTCTTTGTTTGGTGTCGCCATTGGAAGATTGTGTTACCTCATCTTTATGGCCCTATTGAAAATGCAAACAGAATATTTACTAAAACTACATTGGTTATTCGTTGGTAAACATTTGAAAAGACAAACGCGAAGGCAATTGGAAACTGCCAAAATACGAATGCTTCAGCAAGATCAGAATAGGCCTACATTTCAAAAGACGAATGTCAGTTGTCAAAATTTGCCAAGCAAATTTGTGTCAGAAAGTGCAATGATTTCAAATAAAACAATGCAAAATAACGGAAGTATGAATTCGCACTACTCTGGAATTGACCAGCGAAAACGTGTTTAGGCTTGCGTAGCAACTGTTATGAAAAAACCTAATCATTGGTATTATAGAGTTAGCAATGATCAAAACAAATGATAACAGCACACCATTGAAATATGGCATAATAATCTGCAATATAAAAGTCTGTCTTTGCTTTGCGCGAGGCTACAAAATTTCCAAAACCAATACTAGCCCACAACAATTATTCAATGAAAGCAAAAAAACTTCCACCTTTCAAACCGCCGATGCGAAAACAACCTTTGTAAATAAGAATAATGTGGGCAAAATTAGGATTCATCTGAAAAAGATCCTCTGAAATATGCAGTTTTGCAAAAATAATATTTAAGCTAACGACAACACACAATTTCATTCTTATATATAGCTCAATATATAAACATTTAACTACTTACATCCATGCAAACAATCAAACCACCAGAACGCTCAAAGACCAATTTCCAAAAATTGTTTTGATTTTTTCTGGTCGGACTTGTTGCAATGATGTAGCTTATACCTTCAACCAGGCCCTGAACAAAGTACGTTTGTTTAAATGCTTGCTCATTTCACAATCATTTTCATCCAAATGATCCATTTAACGAAAAATGAAGTGAAATTTATAGATGGTCTTCAGGAGGAATTTGATTTGAAGATTTGTTTGAAAAACAAACGTATTTTTCGTAATACTTTCGGGAGTGAAATAGATTTGCTAAAAACTAACCAAGTCTTGCAACCGCATATTCTCAAGTTTGTCTCTTTATCTTATTAGCTGCAACTGAAATTTAACGTAGACATTTTTGAGTCACTGCCTTTAACAAGTATGACTTCTAATAATCGGTTACCTTAGCCTTGCAGATTCTCCCTTGGATTGCACTAATTAACTATTTGTATGAAAGGAAAATAAGTAGTTACAATTATATGAAAAACAAGTCCCCAGTTTTTGTGTCGAGATCTCGCTCTGAGGTATTACATATTAATTATGCCGTGCCAGGCTGGCGGCATAATTATCATCAGCGTGCAACCCTATGTTCTTGATTTTCTTTGAATCTCCAGCAGTAAGATCAAGCAAGAAATTTTAAAACAATATCCAAACCTCAATGTGATAGGCATCCATGTCCATCACTACATACACATCGTCATCCAAGATTTTCAAAGAGTGATCTTTTGCTGCGAAATGCAAAAATTCATCTTTAGTCAGAAATTCATTAACAAAATCCATCGTTACCTTTATGATTAAAAAGTTTGATGGATCATCGGAAAATAACAAAATGTCAATGTTTTAATATTTTCAAACTTTTCAAAAATTGCTATGTTTCAAGTGAAACCACTTCTCATTATTGGTTGACAAGGAAAACAGAACAAAGCCACGGTGCCATGTGTTTCAGAAACAATGAGAAGTGAAACGTTTCAGCTGACCCCAAACCTTACATGTGCAAACTACGGCACTAGTATGGTTTCTTGCGTGATATAACTAAAAAGAAAATTTGCAACAAATGGTTATCACACCGAAGTAATCCGAACAAACCAGATGATAAATATAACAATGGCCAAATTCCCTCATCGCAGCACTATCCAGCGTTCATTGGCATCATAAACAAACCACTCATATACGAATCTTGTAATGTTATTTTCGTTTTCTTTCAAACCATTTTCACTATCTGGATAACTGTGAAGATGAATGGTAACACAGTGCACGTTTTAATGTTCGAGTCATGTTCCCCGCTTGTGAATTAATTTTTTACTCCCTTGCGCTGTTCATTGACTTCACTGACATTTTCCTTTCTGCTTTGCGTACTTGTTTGATATCTTTTTACAGGACATGCAAGATAGTAACTACTTTGGTATCTCTCTTCACAACGTAAGATTTCAGTTTTGAAAGTCTCACTCGACAGTAGAACTGTTAATTTCATGACCCCTTTTCCGATTGCACATTCTACTAATATGTTGTGTTGATTCATCGAGAAGTTCTTCCGTCGAAATGGGTTTCATGCTTAATTGGCGTCACAAACTTCTTGAATACTAATAATAGCAAATATCTGAAAACCACGTATTCTCCATTTTTTCTTTACGAAGTTTGTATTTCGATTTAATCATTTTGCTGTTGAGTTTGTCTGCCTTGTCTACTCTTGCTTTATCTTTACAAAGTTTCACCCATAAGTATGGTTGCAGTTTTGAAGACACACTCGCCTTTATGGAGATACATTGCTATTTTGTTTCAAATTATTTTGCCAACCTTGAAGGATTTGACTGTTGACATAAAAAGCAGTCTCGTTGGAAATTGCCAGTTTGACAACAAGCGAACGCAAACATAGAAATGGCAATTGATGAATTTCTTAAAGACATATTAAAGGGTCTACAGCGAATTTATGAACAAACTGTGTTTCAGACACAATTCAAATATTCAGTCTGCAAAGATCTTCAAATTTTAAAAATACACAACGCAAGTTTTCTGAAATACTACATGATAACTCGAAATAAATTTTCGAAATTTGAAATAAGCAGTAGCTTGCGGGTATCTTGATTCATGAGGAAAATATAGTCACGTGAAAATAGGCAAAAAACTGATTATGTCATGTAGGATATTCAGTGTACAGTAAGATCACATAACAAAATATACTGGTGAAAATAAAACCAAGAATTAAATCCATAAATTTAGAGACATGGAAATTTTGTCATCAGCTAGTGAAAAATCTCCTCGGGTATGCATCATTTTTTTGTAATCTTTTGCTCATTCCTCCACTTTACGTGAGAAAAGTCTGCTAAAAATTTTCTATATCCAACTCTAAGCTGTCAAAACTCGCTCCAAAATTGTTAATAAAAAAAATGTATTTATAATTATCCTTTCTGGACCAGCAAATGTGATATTTCAGCAATACTTTGATACATTAATGAAGATCAGTTTTGAAATTCTTGCAGAAAATTACGTCTTTTCCAGTATACGTCATATGCGCCTTTTTAGGTCACCTTCAATTCATTGAAAAAATAGGCTTTAATGATAAAGATTCTGAATATGTCTTTTAATAGGCATTGAAACGTGTGTTTAACAATTGTATCAAAGAAAATAAAAAAGTTGAAGTTTCCGCAATGATCTGATTTATTGCAAGGCTTTCTTTGAATACGCTACCACAAAACTTCAAGTGAAACGACGTACTGACCATTTGTTCCAGCAGTAGGCAGTGTTTGAGACAGCATGACATATTCTCGTGTTATCATCTTCATCCTAAATATGAAGTTCAAGGTATCATATAGACAAACGTGACATTACAGAATAGGGTTGCACAAAAATAATTGCAATTCTTTGCAATAACGCACAGTATGTCCCGCTTGAAAACGAACCATCCAAAATAATCAAAATCTTCTTCAATCATTCTAGTAGTCTTTGCTGGACCGCATGCAATGAAACAAATTTATTTAAAGGACGATTGGCGGCAGGCCGAAGCCTAGTTGATGCATCTTTGTAACCATTTGGCGCAAAATAAAGCCGATTACAAACGCCAGCAAACGAACAAACAAAAGAAACCAATCTCCAAGCGGCACACGACAAATGATATGCAAATGGATTGCACCAGAAAGTGACAAGTCGGGATTAACTAACAAGAAGTTGAAAGCAGCTACAGTGCTTCAGGAATCGAGGCAGTGCTGCAAAGATAACTACTGCAGATAACCCTATACCTACTACACGCGCCACCTTTTTACAGAATTTTACACCAACATAACTCGCCAGCCGATTGAGCTAGAGAGCTGTACAAACCTCTAAAGTTTCGGGAAGTCTTGTAATTTCGATGAAAAAATATTGGAAAGTTTGGATTTGAGTTTTTGGTGGGTTACTTAATAATTTGCGTAGGTCTTAGGCCATTTTGGCCCAGGTTACCGGGCAATTTGGCTCCAACACAATGTTCCAAGCTTTTGACTAGAAGTGTTTTTGGAAACTAAGTTAAAATCCGAGTCTTTTGAGCCTTGATGGCCTTTGTGGTTCAAACGTTAAGGCTTAAAAAACCAAACCAATTAATTGATCCCCTAGAGGATTTCAGTAATTTTCTTTTTTATTTACATTGCGTTTTTTTTGTTTTTTAGGTTCCAACATGCAAACAACCAACACTAGAAGGCTAATCGGGGGATCTAGGAATGCGGATTTACAACTAATATGTTTAACAAAAATGAAATATAAAATTACCCAATGGGGTTGTTGTGCAAGGTCAGATGACGTGGGCCAAAAAAACCTAAACCTACTCCAATTGTAACGTCATCTACAAAAAACTCAAATCCAATTCTTTCATATTTCTGTAATCAAAACTCCAAGACATTCAACTTCTTTTGAGGATTTGAACATTTCTCTAACGCAAACGGCTGGCGAGTTATCGCTTCCCCAAATACAAAACCAGAATATAATTTGGCGCATGGGGTAGGGAGTTCCAGGATAAGGGAGCTTTGTGAAAAAAATGAATTATGCAGTAGCAAATGCTTGGAGAGGGGTAGCTGAAAATTATTGGAATGACACAATTAGGAGGCTGCGATTTCGTCTAGAGTCCGCGGTATAAACGAGTGGAGGACAGGAGGAGTAGGACCTGTGTTTATTTTATAAAAGAAGAATAGCATATAGAGTTCTCTCTTGTTGGATAGTGGATTGAAGTTGTAATCAGAAAGGACAGCGGCGTTACGCGATGTACGAATACAACCGAGTATTAATTTTGCATCTTTTGTGTGTATGTGCTCTAGGAGCAGGTTATCCGAAGTTGAGCATTTGGCGAAAATCACGCTTCCGTAGTCCAAGATTGGGAGAACGCAAGAAACATAAAGTGTGTAGAGGACCTTGCGCGGAACAATGTGTGAAACCTGGCTTATGCGGGTAAGTCTAAATGTGGTCGACAAAATGTGATGATGTCATGATGAGGTTTGATGAAAAACTGCATAAGACCTAAATATTTGTATGGATCGGTTTCACTTTGGTCAATGCTGTTAACTTTAAGAACAGGTGAGAGATTTGGGTTTGGAGATTGTTAGAACGTTGGTCTTTGCTGGAATAAACTTTAGGTTCAGTAGATTTGACCAATTGGATAAGGTGTGAATATCGCGAGTTAAAACCTGTTGGAGATGAAGTAGACAATTGAAAGGGAATTTTAAAGCTATGTCTTCTGTGAATAATGAGATTGAGAATTGAATGTATTCATAAATCACAATGACATATACTAAAAGCAATGAGGGACCAAGGACAGAGCCCTATGATACCCCGCAATTTGTTCAGCAGATGTTTGAATACGGTTAACTGTCATTAATTCTCACTATTTGGCTCCTACCAATTAGGTAGGACGAAAAAAAGATTAAGTGAAGATCCATCTATTCATAATTACTGCAATTTGCAGATTAATCCAGAGTGAATTCCTCGATAAAACGCTTTGGAAACATCCATAAAGACGATTCCTGAAGGCAAGCTCCTATCATAGGCTCTATAAGTTTATATGCGATTTCTGAGAGTGACATAACTGTGAAACGTTTTTTACGGAAACCTAAATTATTTTGGGACAACAGCTTGTTACCCTCGAGGTATGAAAAAATGGAACAAATGTAGCGGTGAACAACTCGCTCGAATATTTTAACAAGGAAGGGAGGAGAGCAATAGACCTGTAGTTCGCGACGTCAGAATAGGAAACCTTTTTTGTGGATTGGAACGACAGTAGCTTATTACCAAGCGGCAGGGTCTTGTGCAGTGGAGATAATAAATTCAAAGAGCATAATAAATTGTATAGCTGGGTGTTCACAACATAATCTAAGTAGGCCGTTTGGTAGGTTAGGGAGACCGTGAGATTTGAAAGGATCAAAACGCTTAAGAATATGAAAAATATGTAGCGGTTCGATGTATATTGAGGCGATGGGCACATTCGTTTTAAGAGCAAATGGGCAAAGTGATCATTCGATACTCGACAGAGTAGATACAAATAGACGCAAAGACATTGTCAAACAGGTTGCTTTTTTTACAATGAAGTATTGAGATATTCCTGGTAATCCAGAAATTGTCCAATTGTTTGCTTTCGAACTACTAGCTAGGACAAACATAAAAATGGAATGATATGCATTTGTGCAGAAATACGCTATGAAAACGAAAAGATTAAATTCAGGTACAGAAAGCTCTGACACATTGTCGTCGTTGAGCGCTTCAAGTGGAGATACGGTTAGGGTAGACGGGAATATCTGAATCTTTAAGCGCTTGGGAGAGGTGTCTCGTCAGTTGGGCAAGATGGGTCTGAGTCAGATGATGTGTCCTCAGCGATACAACCTCCTGCCTCTGCACATAGACATGGAGTCAAAGCTTTCCGTGACTGCACTTTCACGTACATTGGGTAGCTGTGCAGAGCAACGACACGATCAGGCCCGCAACCAGAGGGAGAGCAATCGGGCAATTGCCACCCCCCGAAATTGTCACAAGCTGATGTATTTGTTAGGTGCAGCAACAAGTTATATCATTTTGNCAACCCCCCGAAAANATCAGTTGGTTGCGGCACTGGACATGATGGCATGGAGATAGTCTATTANCACNCTTTNCCATCGATTGCCGAGAATCCCACAAGCTTTCAAAACTATCCTCACTGTTTTCAAAACAATTCCGTTGAATCTATCCNTTTGCGAGNTATTTGTTGGATTGAAGGGAGTNGAATGGCTTGTCGCAATGGGTTTGCTGCCNAGATAAATTTTTGAGGTCTTGCGACNTGAAATCGCTGCTCCCCTATCGTTGTGCAAACGAAATACGGGGAGNATGTGACTTAAGNAGTTGATCACTGNGGCGATGGCCAAACCTAAACACGCGAAGGCAAAAGGGTGACGCAAATATTCATCAACTGCCGTAAACAAGTAAAGCTTTTATTTCCTGTAGATGGAAGTGGGCCTTTTATATCCACGGAAATTCGCTCGAAGTGGTGCAGTGCTTTGACGAACGATTCATCGGGCGGCTGTATATAAGCGCGGCTTGACTTCACGGCAACCTCTGCAAACCTGTTTGATTTATTGAACTTAACATGGCAGATTCGTTTGCTTAAAATATTGATTTAAGCGCCAAACGGCTGAGTGGCATAACCTTACATGTGCTTCTGCTAGCGATACTGATGTTGCAAAACAGCGCACGGGCTTCCACTCAAACAATCTCCAGCCACTTTAAGTCTTCCCGATTGATATTTGATCGTGACATAACAATGACATTTCCAGGCACCAGATGCGAATTTTGTTGTTTTTGACCTTTGACCTGCTATTACTACCCAGAATAAACGCGACAGAACGTTGGTCTGTGGCAATTGTGAACGGCTGACGTGGCAAACAGTCGTCGCATTTACGGACTGCTTCACCAACTGCCGTTCTTGCATTTGCACTGGTGCGTAGTGACGCTCACTTCCTTGTAAGCATAGCGACTNGCCTTCCTTCTTGGTTAAGGGTGGCTGAAATGACAATATCCGACGCATCACATTCCACGACCAAAGTTACGCTTCGACAATGGCACGAAATGAAGCTTTATTGATTTTTGTTCATTAACAATGCGAAAGCACGACACGTGGATGTGTCAAAGGGAAATGAACATGACCATAGAAGCAATGTTTGGTCGTCGAAACGTGGCATCCACTTTGAATAATATGCTGAGATTCCTGAATGGCTTACTTGTTTTTTCGATAACCGAACAGAGCAAAATTTTTAGTCTATGTTTCTGTTTGTATTATAATATTTGACTACTTGTAAGGCAAGCGAATTTTTACTTACGCGTCAGGTTCAGTTAAAACCAGTAGTTCATCAATTGTGCGGTCAGTCTCAGAAAGCATATGGTGTTCCAATATTAGTTTGTAAATGAATGCATACTGTTTCTGTAAAAGAGCAATGTTGAACTTGGTAAGGAAATGCTGGTTTAATTTTAATATCATTAATTAAAAATCATTTTTTAAATACGATTGATGGCAAAGTTTTTGCAAATGAAAGTTCTACGTTTTCTGTAAGCTTTCTAGAAATCATCCGGCTAAGCATTGCTTTTTTGTTTTCGCAATGATTCAAACTTGCACATAACTGCATTCAAGTAAAGAGTCTCAGCAAAGGTAACACAAGCGAATCTATTGTTTTGCAGGAAATCTATTTCACGAAACATGGCGCATCCTCAGTCCTAAAAGCATTGCAGCCATTGTCTACGGGTGAAGCACAGAGAAAGGAAACATACTACATAGTAAAATGAATAAGCCGGAACACAAGTTGCATAAATAACCAAAGCAAATCGTTTTCAAGTAATTGGCTTCACTGCAACTTCACAACCGTCTGACTCCGCTTATAGAGCAACACAAGGCTAAAATTGATTTTGTCGGAAACACTTTGTTGTCACTTAAAAACACCTTTGGTGGAAATCATGAGTAAGATTGAGTTTGTAAAGTAGGCACCGGGCAACTCACAATTGCGAACGTCTTTTACTGGGTGAACGACCTAGCTATCTCACTGGGTAGCGGAAATGTTAAAACAAGTCAAAGAACAACCCTGAACTGTGTACGAAAGAATTTGTATGAGGGAGTGTAATATTTGAATATTGATTTGTGCGTCAAACCTGTGACAAAATTTATCTCCACCTCTGCGTAGAGAGTGAAAATTGGATTTTTCTGCAAAAGTAGCAGTGTACGCTTCATGGACAGATGGTTTGTTTATTTTACTATGGACACTGAACGGTTGCGTGACAAGGCGTTTGATTGTTGTCATCTTTGCAAATTGGTTTGATCCAATTACTTGGGTGCAGTGACCATCTCGTGGAAAATTCTTTAGTGCTGTAGATTTGCCAACATGCTGTTCTTCTTCTTCGTTGTTTGAGTTAGATCGTGAAACCACTGCTTAGCCGCACTATGCCATTGATAGCATATCACACAAGTAGCTACATAAATGCCATAGTTTACACATGTCACGTTGTGGTTAAGAGGGAATGTCTTACTTGTCATTATTTGTTAAACACATGGTATCATGGATTTGTTCTATTTCTTATGGCGATCACCTAGTTAAAAATTTTGCCGAAGCCCTGACGCATCTTTAATTTGCTTCAAAGCAAGATGCTCATAGTTTGTTAGTTGATTCGAATATGGGTAGGTATTTTGCAGGGAATCATTGCTTTGATATTTAACTTTAACTCACTTTGATAAAGTTTGCATGTGGGAGAATGATGAAGTCCAAACCTGAGTATCATTTGACGTTGCGCTTTTTATTGAGGTTCATAGCTTTTGTGAAGTTGAAGTTTGTCTGTTAAAGAAACTTGTTCCGAAGAACGTTTCTAGAGTTTATGCATTGCTTCATTTTGTACTGTAGACTACATCAAATCACCGCCATTTTGTCATAGAACATGCAACTTCCAATCTTTCACTTTTTATCAGTTAGATTGACGTCTTCTACATCTGGCAAGTATGTCCACATCAGTGATGTGAATAACAACATAATATCACTTAATCAGGTTTCTTAAGGTGTTTTAAGGACCCGATCCGGGTACCTAGAATTGAAAATCGGTTCCCTAGAATCAGAGACATTTATCCAGTCCCAAGAATCAGAGAAAATCTGGTCCCTAGAATCAGAGAAACCGGGCCCCTACAGATCCATATCGGGTACCTATCATTTTCCCCAAAAAACTGATCTAATGGATGTACAGTAGCTGTATTAGATATTTTGTTGCAGTGAAACCGGATGGCATACCAGAACACTTTGTTTGAATTTTCAGTAAATGGAATTAAAATTATGTTCGCAAGTCTCCTAAAGTTACATTTGTTGTGTCCAGGACGAATGGATATTTTTTTCCTCGATGCAATTTTATTGCGGTGTCATTTGCTTGTCCTACATTTTTTTTAAATAATTGCTTCCGAGAAATGTTGCCAACCATAGTACATGTATTCGTCCTTTGAAAGGGTCAAATAGGTCTGATTCCACCATTCCACTTGTGCATCTCATGTGCACTCTGTGTTTTAAAAATGAACGAAACTATTATTTTCTGAAACGTACGTTAAATCTTTACGATTCTTAAGTTTGGTCTTCTTCGCTAGTGTAATTACGTCATCTTACCCAACTCTGCACCATATCCGTTCTGTTTTCTCTCATTTTAANGATGAAGCTTANAACATCGCATTGACCTTCGGNATCGAGTTGATCGCAGAGGTAATCCATGGCAATGAACGTTCCTGTTCTTCCGGCACCAGCGCTGTAAACCAAGCGATGTCAGTAAGTAAAACGCCAGTGGCGTATCTAGGGTATGGCAGGCATGGCACGTGTCATGGGCGCCACTTTGATGGGGGCGCAAAAATTATCTTGGCAAAAAATTAAAATTTTTATTTACAGTATCTTGAACGACTATATTTTGCGCCCCGCTCAACCGTTAAAACTGCACAGCTGCATCAACACAGCGGCCTTATATAATGCAGGGCGTATAGTGTCAGCACCATGAAGCATTTTGCCAAAACTGTGGTATTTTGACACAACACGACGGTCAGTCATTGTGACAGAACAAGAAAGCTCGCTTGCCGTATTGACAAGACATTGTCATTATCACGTTATAACAAAGGCTAAATCTGAGCCGCTACGTTTCAGGCAAAAGGATATTCAGAAATCTGGTTTGAGACGAGTTCAAGTCCTTGGCTGTGAGAATCTGACACAAATAACTGCTTTTAAGCTTCCACAGATTTACAAATTACCTAAACTGCTGTGGCTCACTCATACTTTACGAAACTCATTCGATGGCCACATCTGCCCAATATAGGCGTAACATAATGCCCCAGTCCAGAGACTAAGTAAGAGAACTTTAGTTCTGGAAACATCAGCAGTTAGCATCGTTACCGTCACAGTTGAGTAAAACGTGTCAATCACGAAAGAGATTTGTAATTCTTGTTCAGAGCAAGCTTTTTCTGTCCAAATTTCACTTTTTGTTCGATGTCCCAGGCCTTTATTGCGGTTTTGACTGTTAAAAACTAAAATATTAAAATCTATAAATCTTCGAATTGCTCTGCAAATAATGCTGACGATGCAAATATCTATTCCAAGCTCAGAGAAACTGTTTCTTTCATACCTGCGAGCATGTGCGTCGGAAGTTTTTTTTCCAGAGGGGCCACCAGGGGATTTTCCAAAAATTTTCTAGGTGGGGCCAAAAGTAGCAGAATTTGTTTTTTCTTGCCATAGACTAAGAAAACAACTTTTTTGCAAAAAGTGTCAAAATCCAGGAGCGGCTTAGCTCTCTTCAAACGCCCATGCCTCCGAACTCAATGAGTCAGAGTACAGAAAGAGACGAAACAGAGAAAGAGGCTTTGATGAAATCATAGACGAATTTGCTTCGATGGGCACAAAACGTGCTGTTTTAAGTAACGTTTTATTGCTTAAACACGAAAAGACTGGCTATGTTGATGTTTCGTTGGGATTGTGTCATTCGAACACAAGTAATGCATGTATTGCATTAAAGAACTTCCTGGACTATCCAAATTAAATGTGATTCATTTCAAAAGAAATGTTGTTAGTTGCAACATATTATAAGAACTTTGCAAGATTTATAATTGGGTCAGCGAGTATTATGTATAAATTATGATAACGCTATTACTTGACAGTTTTGATATTCCTTATAATATAAATTAATGAGTGTAGAAGTATGTCACGATCCTTATGGATAATTTATATTTTATTTGCTGAAAAGTTTCCATGAAAACGAACATGTTTTCGGTTTCAATATATTTATTATCTTCATAGTTTATCTTTCGTAAAAATTGTGCCTATATCTAGTATTTAAATAATTGAAAAGGGCGCACATTCAAACTTTGCCATGGGCGCCAGTTTGCATAGGTACGCCAGTTGGTATTCAAACACCAGCGAGACCCATTTACCTGCAATGAACAATGATGGGACAGTCACGCTCATGCATTTCTTTTACCATCTTTCGCAAGTACATCATGGCAGATGTCGTTATTGGAATTCCATGATCTGGCCAGGTGACGTATTGCAACTGTTTCACAATTCTTTGCTCCTGTGTAGCATATAACACACAAAAAATAAAATTAGAATTACTGGAAACACATAATTTCATTGTTTCATCTATGTTGAGATTCAAGGTGAGCTTGAGGAAGTTTTGACTAAACAAGTAAACAAAACTAAAACAATCCTATATAAATTATTGGGTTGGCAGTTCTCAAACGCTAAAAAAAATAAGCTTGTTAAACATATAACATGACAGAATGAGATCACGGTTTTGTGCTTCTGGTGTGTTAGCTGGAGAAAAACAAATTAGTTGGTTATGCGTGAGAAGAACCAGCGAGTTAAGAAAAATTATGGATTATACACAACAGCAAATGCTTACTTCAAACATTCATTTGAATAATGTCGTTGATTCTGTCACAACTGTCGTTGTGATATACTTAAAGCAATAAATAAACTGAAGCGTTGGATTTGGCGCTAGATTCCATCACATACTATATCCCAAACAAGACTCCTTATTTGGTTTTCATTAAAGGATTAGAAAATTGCTTTTTGTTACTTCGGCTGTGGTATGAGGCAGGGTTGCGGAGTCGGAGCTGGAGTCAAGGTTTTGGGTGGAGTAGGAATCGGATTCGGATTCCTAACAACACTAGGAGTCGGTGTCGGAGTCGCATTGTTTTGCTCCTCTCTGATTCCGGATGCCCAATTGGATCATTTTTTACACCAAACTCCCAAGTTGGAAATTCCTGTTGAAATGCTACAATTTGCATTGAAACGCTTGTTCAAACAGAGAATTTTTGCTGTGCAACACGATTTCCATTGATTTGAAGCCAAATTTAATTCCCGTTTTGTTAAAGAGTCGGAGTCGGAAATTTTGGAAAGCTCGGTGTCGGGGGTTGAAGTTGGAAACTTTGGAAAGATCGGAGTCGGATATTTTACGTCCGACTCCGCAACCCTGGTATCAGGGGTTAAGCTTCTTCATTCATTTACATATCTGCTTTTCTCGTATGGTAGCGAGGGCAGCATTGTTTGGAGGAATTGAAATACCTCAAGGTCAACAGCAATCACAGAAACTTGTGCCGGCTCCAGATCATGACGTGACCAAACAAGGCCGGAGATGTGGTCACTAAACCTTATCCTTGCACCAGCCCTGGGTCGCTTCTCCGTGTGCCTAGCCAGCAGTACGTGCCTCGACAAGACAGTTATTCCACAGATATTCTGGGCACATGGCAGAAACAACGTAGCTGAGGTATTTCTATTCGGAGGAGCCATGGCTCGAGAGTCAGGATATTACTAATTTCATAGCTTCAGTTTTTGTCGCGAAGTGTCACACACTTTTCACAAAATCACATTTTTGTGGCTTGCACTTGAGGTAATACTCGTTCAGTCATTACCCATGAAACTAAAATAACAGGCGATATTTTGAATCTAGCAATAATTCGATCCGACACGTTTAAACCCATGGATTTAAAAACTGCACAAATAAATATGTTGCCGCCTACCTGTCCAATCGAAACGTCTAATGTTCTTTCCACGATTCCTCCAAAAGATTTTTCTTCTGTTGTTTCAACTTTAACATTTCCATACATTTTGCATTTTCCAATTTCCGGCCAGTATTGATCACATTTTGACTGCGAGCATAACAAAGTTATGTACGAAGCAGACGAAACGATACTTATTATTCTGAAATGTTTATTTGTATCTACAGGTGCATACAAAACTACTGAATACTCTCGAGTTTCACGCGTTTATTTTATTACATTTTGTTTTCTGACATGAGCAGTTTCAACATTTTCAAACATCAACATTATGTTTTGCTTCACGTTTTGAAGACTCCGGAATACGCACAAAGGTAACATGTTATTGCAACTGCATGTTTCCAGCGAAAATGTATGCCTTATGTCAATATTTATAAACTTTTATCTAACCTTTTCATTTTCTGTCAATTGCGTGAGCATGATTATGATTGATGAATGTTGCTGCCACGTCATCGCCCAAAAATCGTTGATAGTAGAAAACTTAGGTCCTTGAGTTGCAATGAATTTTCTTTCATTCATGTAGCCCTACAAAATAACAAAAGATTAGAATTTCACTTTCAACAACTAATACAGTACGTCTGAGAAAACGGCAAAGGTCTACAAGTTTGCACTGAGATGTAATATACAGAAGTATCACTGCATTCCACATGAAACACGTTGACGGGAAATGAACGTTGTACGACATTTGATATCAACAAAATGGACGATTAGGTACAGCCTGTTAAAAAATAGAAAATAAAACAAATATTGTACTTACAGGTATGTGAGCAGCGTTAATGTAGCTGTTCTCTGCATCATTCAGCAATCGGACCCGGGCATGATCATCTGCATTAAAATGTATATCGTTCACACAGAAATCAAGACTTTTAACATATTCTAATGATGGTAGCAGCAGTTACCGAAACGTGTACAGAAATGTCATTTGCGTCTGTTGCTTTGGTTATTATTTTCATTATTTCATGTAGTGTTTTTGCAATTGTCAAATAGTCATAATTTATTTTCATAATTTTATGTTAAACAAAAACTCCCGTTTTGGGGCAACTGGCTTGTTTTTCCAAAATCAGACCATGCAGTACAAAGTTTGTTTTCGGAAATAAGTATTTGTAGGTATCTTTTTAAGGAATCATGCCTTGAAATTATTAAACACGTTGAAATCGTGTTTCTCCATCTTAGGTGATCGCAAGTAGTTGATTTGTTTTCAAGCGATATACGAAAGATTTTATCGAATGAGCTTTGTGTGCGGATTGAGTTTCGTTAAATGAAGATACGTAAGATTAAATTGCATGAGACGAACAGGTTTGAAGCTGAGCTTGTGCATGTTAAGTGTCATTTGTTTAAACAGAGTGATGTCGACACATAAAGATGTCGTTCTCTTACATCAATGCGAGATGTTTCGGGTTATGCTCTCTGGTTCGAAATTTGACTGAATTCTTTCGAATTAAGTTTGAATTTAACACGGCAATTTCCGTTGAAGCATTAAGGTTAAACAATGGTTTCGATACAAGTTGTTAGGTTTGGTTTTGTGCATGGACATACGTATCTTTGCAATTATTTGCAACTTGTGCTAGATGCAACGGTTGTATTTCCTGTCGTACAAGCCTTCTATAAACAGGATGGAATTAGATAATGTAAAACCCTCTACAAGGTGAGAATCTTCTCACTCAAAATTTGTCGCTACATGTATTTGACGATATTTCAAAAATCAGTTTTATTTTTCGTATAGGAGATATACACTGCGCGAAAATCTCAGGTAAACTCCTTGATTTTGAAGATATCTCTGATAGTAAGCAGCGGGGAATTATGGTGAAACATCAGTAAACCATACCAAGCACCGAACGAACAAACTATTTGCCACAATCCAGTATCACAAACACATGATTTGTACTAAATTTTTTTTAAGGATTTTTTTACAAGGACATATATACTTACAAGGATATATGTTCTTGTATCTATTCCTTTGCGCGTTTTTCGGATTACTTGCTTCCTGGTGAGAATTCGGTTTGTTTGCAGCATATTTCCCAATATTCTTCAAAAATAGTTTTAAAGAACGAGTTAGCTTAGCTTTTCAAGAAAAATGTTTTTTATGATTATTACCAAAGGCGCACACATTTCAGTGCGAAAGGATGATTAACATAATTTCAAATAAACTTCTGTAACAATCAACTACGTTCATACATTGTATTATATACATTGCATTATATACATTAATAGCTCAAGCGATCTGTTTACAAACCTCAAAGTCCTGTTGGAACAATCGGCCGTTGTTCTTACATTTTCTTTTGTACGTTTCTAGCAAAGCCTTTGCAGTGAAGACCAACCCCAGATTTTCATACACTGTATATACAACGGTTAATAAACTGTATTCACATTGATTTATTGCGTATATTTGGAATGCAGGTAACATTTCTCAATATGAACGGTTGTGCAAATCAGTATTTGCTAACAGCTACTTCAAGCAATTTCAAATTTCTTAAGTTTTACTCAAAAAGAACACACCAGAAGTTCTTCTGATGCAAATCATTGATAGGGATACTTCTTCCACAGTGGTTTTGAAACTTTGCACAACTTTAAATATACCAAAAGATATTACCATTGGTTTGTCCAACATTTTCGTAAAGGGAAGCTGGTGCACCGCTGTCTCGAACATCGACGTCCTGTAAAAAAGCTTTATTGGATGAAACGCCCTGAGTAACATTTTGCGATTCTCGCAAATTATTCAATAAAATTAATATTACTTGGCAGAAACATTCGGAAAATCGATAAAGAAAATAAATTCTACTTGTGTGTATGCGAAATATATATTTTTCGAATTCTTTAAGTTGAAGACTCACAGTAGAATCAAACTGAAGTTGTGGAGATCCTGTGGATACCTGCAAATTATCTGTAAAATCAAAGAAAGATTGCTGATGTTAATTCAAGCAAAATTCTAATGCATGAACGGCAGGAAATGCAAAGTTGACTTTTTCAACTGACATGATGTGAAAGCTGAATACCGGTAAAACCCATCATCACTTACCTTGACGTAAGGTTGTTTCTGATTTATCTTTTCTTGTGTAGATCCTGAAATCATCAACATCAAAGTTATCCTTTCCCATAAAACGTATTGCATCCACATTAAACGTAAAGATTTATTCTGAGTAACTGATGATAATATTCTACGTTCTAGCAAAAAAATTTCCACCTATTCTTTCAAACTTTGGCAGATGATGTTTGACCCAACAAACGTGTGCGGTGGTGTTTCGCCTGAATTTCGCTTGGAGGGACCTTCAACGGTCTAATTTAAATTCAGCACAATTTGAGTTGATATTCACTACAGTTATCCATCATGAAAACGTCGTGGGTCTTGCATCGCTTTGCGATAAGATTTCCATTTCCTAATCGACGTGATGAGTGATGAATTAACTGCTCCAAAACGACATATGATGACATTCCTCGAGAACAGGATGTTACCCTGTGTCAGTTGCCTGTGTTGCAGGTGCAAAAACAATTTTACTTGCTGTCAACTGCACCCAGTCAAATTATAACAATCATCAAAAAAACAATTGTGGATTACTAATGAAAAATGTAAACTTAAATCGTGATTGGTAATGGATGCACATTTGGCACAGTAATGCAACTAAGAAGGGGCAAGCCGTTTGACACAGTTCTATGTGTTTTGCACGGCCGTCTTAGCGTTGTGAAAACGACGAAATATCGTTAAACCTTCAGAGTCAGTGTACGAATATATCGTAGTGTGAAAACGCTATTTACGCGCTACTTTGCAACTTCATAGCTCGCCATTCCATTGTGCCAGAAAGCTGTTCAAATCCTAAAAAAATTGGCATGTCTTGGAGACTGCAATGAAAAAAACATTTTTTGTTTGGGCTTCGTTTTTTTGTGAGTGACGTCATAAGTGAGATATACTTTTTGCCATTTTGGCTCATATAACCTGTCCCACAGCCCAACCGCTAGTGGGAAGTATTTTGTTGAAGTTTTCGTTGGAAACAGGTTATACTCCGAGTCTTTTGAGCCTTTGATCGACTTTCTAGCGTTTCTGGTTCAAACATTAAAGGTTAAAAACATCAAACTAATTAATATCTAATTATGTGGTTGATTAATTATTGTGTTGTTTTTAGGTCATAAACGTTTAAACCTGAAACCGTTTCAACCTGAGAGATGCCTTCACGTGGCCCTCCCTGTTGCGGCATTTCTCGAAATGCTTACTTAATCCGTCAATTTGAGAGCAACCGCTGCTACCCGTACTGGATGTGTTCGGCATGGGGTGGGTCATCAAACGTCCTTCTCAGGGCGCGGCTGCAGAAATGCTGCCGAAGACCTACGACCCAACATACTCCAGCTGAACACTGAGGGGTTTACTGCAGACAATATCTCTGTCATTGAAAAACTAGCCTATAAGAACAAGACTTTCATCATCGTTCTAAGGAGACCCACTGCACAACTGCAGACAAGCTAGTGATTCCCAACTTCTTACTAGCTGGGTCTATCCTGAGCAGGAATCACGGCCTTACCACATTTGTCCACGAGCGGTTGGAATGGTCACTGGTCGATCAGAGAGGTTGTGCACAGACGTCGCAGGATACAAGATCGTCAACGTTTAGAAACATCCACGCTCGCGACTCACTCCAACGACCATCCCGGCGTTGCTACACCCCAGCCTGTACGGTGACGACTTCAATTGCCAAGATGTAAACTGGGGTTGCAACAAAACATTCCCGGACGGTGAGAGCCTGGACTCCTGGGCAACATCCAACAACCTTGGACTGTTGTACAACTCAAAGGAAACAGCCAGTTTATTCTCTCGCCGTTGGAACGTCGGCACCAACCCAGACCTGGCCTTCGCGAGCCTCGGCCAGGACAGCCGACTGCCGGACAGATGTGTCCTAGGAAAGTGCCCGGAGTCACAACATCGGCCCTCCCTCCTAACGCCACCAAGATTCAAGGTTCCAGCCCACAGCGATCCGGTGAAGCGTTGGAACTTTCGCAAGGCCGATTGGAAGCGCTTTTGCCTTCTCGCAGGTGAATCCGTCGAGAGATTGCCACCTCCGCACACACCAGATATTGAGAGGGCATACCAGGATTTTTGCGACAGCCTACTTTCTGCGGCTAGGCTATGTATCCCACGTGGGCCGCCGGAAGAACTATGTGCCATGGTGGGACAAAGAGTGTGAGACCCTCTATCGCTCCTTCACCCGAGCCCCAGTGAGGACTGACTCTGACAGAGCCGCCTCGTCCCTACACTCTCGACTACAGCAAAAAAGCAGGAGTGATGGGAGGAACCTGTCAACTCCATCGAATTCCAGCCGCCGGGCGTGGGGAACCATCAACAAACTGACTGGCAGGTCTGGACGCTCCTCCCGCCTGTGCCCCGTCTCGGTAAATTCCTTCGCCTCGCAGTTGGTGAAAAACGGGGCACACAAGACTGGCAACCTCGAGCCCACGAGGCTCGTCAAGAAGCAGCTGTCCAACCTATGGAAGATTCTAACACCTCAGGGTCACAGTATCGCCGAACCCTTCAGGCCAGAAGAGTTTGCTGCTGCCCTCAGACACCTGAAGCCAGGAAAATCTCCGGGATTGGACTCCATCTTCCTGGAGTTTATACTCCACGCTTGGTCGGATCTCAAATCTTGGTTCGGAGACTTCCTCAATTCCTGCATGCACCAACTCAAAATTCTGAAGGTCTGGAGAGAAGCACTGGTAGTTGCGATCCCTTAGCCAGAGAAGCCATTAGGGCACCCGATGAGCTATTGTCTTATATCTCTGCTGTGAGTCCCCTTTAAAATCCTCGAGAGACTCATGTACGCTCGTGTTGAAACAATCATCGACCCACTGCTCCCACAGGAGCAGGCAGGCTTCTGACACGGGACGTCGGGCGAAGATCAGGTCACCCTGTTGCCACAGGACATCGAGGATACCTTTTCAGCTAAAAAGAATGCCGGAGCTGTGTTGTCGACCTCTGAGCAGCCTACGACACCGTATGGGACCGTGGTCTCACCTGCAAGCTGCTACGATTGCTGCCTGACAGACACATGGTCCACATGATCATGGAGATGGTTAGCAATCGCAGCTTTACCCTTGCCACCGGAAATGGCCAAAGGAGTAGGTTACGACGCCTCAAGAACGGCGTGCCACAGGGATCTGTCCTGGCGCCCCTTCTGTTCAACATCTACACCTCTGACCTGCGAGCCACCATCTCCAGAAAGCAGGCATATGCTGACGATCATGCATGCTGATGGAAATTGACGGGCAGTGGATGGGGCGCTGAACAAGGACATGGCAACGCTAGGTGAATACCTCCAGACTTGGAAGTTAAAGCTCAGTACCACGAAAACGGTGTCGGCAGTCTTCCATCTCAACAACAAGGAAGCCAAACGTGAGGTGAAAGTCAACTACAACAACGAAACCCTGCCCATCTGCTCCGTGGTAAAGACCTCGGAGTAACGTTGAACAGGTCGCTCACGTACCGCCGACACCTTGAGTCACTTCGCAAGAAGCTAACAACACGCGTCGCACATCTGAGGCGGCTTGCTGGCTCTAGCTGGGCTGCTGGAGCAACAACGTTGCGAACAGCCACACTAGCCCTGGTCCATTCGACTGCAGAGTACTGCACGCCTGTTTGGTGCCGCAGTGCTCAAACCCCCTTATTGACCCCAACATCAATGATGCCTTGCGAATTGTGACTGGATGCCTGCGTCCTACACCAGCGGACAAACTTCCAATCCTCGCAGGCATCCAACCGGCTGAGCTTCGTCGCAGTGGAGCCACTATGTCTCTAGGACGCCGTGCCATGGAGCCTGGACACCTGCTCTACGCAGCACTCACCCGTCCATCGGGTGCTGCTTCACGGCGCCTCAAATCGAGACACCCATTTGTACCCACTGCATAAGAACCCATCATCGAGACACCCATTTGTACCCACTGCATAAGAACCCATCAGTTTTTCTGACAACAAGAACATACGTGCGGCGTAGTGGGCGGATCATCAATGGAACGCGGAGTGGGCGGACAACCCCACATGACTCCGCACTTTAAATCCAGACACCGGTACACACACACACACACCCCGGAATGACCCTCCCAAGAAGAGCCTGGGTCCGGCTCAACAGCCTCCGCACCGATGTCGGACGTTTCCGCTCCTGCCCGTACAAATGGGGATTGGCCTCCTCTGCGGCCTGTGAGTGTGGCGCAGGTGAACAAACCGTCGACCATGTCGTCCTCCACTGTCCATTCCATCAACCTCCCCACGGACTACACGGTTTGATGGTTCTGGACGATGAGACAATCGAATGACTGCTTAACATCTGACCCGATATGTAGACGGGCTAGCAGTGTATAAAAGAAGAACTCGCTCAAACGAAAGAAGACTATAGTTGGGATTTTGCGATGCCGCTACTGCAAAAGCGAAATTTCTCATACTGTACAAAATGTGGACGAAAGGAATCAATCTACCCGTAGCAAAGTGCACAGTCGTGTCGTATGTTTAACCAACAAACAAACATGAGAAGAAAATTCCTTGTAGTTTGTTCTCTGCGGAAAATTGCCATTGCTTTTTTGAACCGTTAGTGTGCTGCATTTATGCATGCGGAATGTCGAAGTTACACGGTGAAGGTAACATAGTTCGACGCGATGTACATGTGCAAATTTCTAGAAACGTGTCCGGGTTGTTTTTAACAGTTATCGATTTCAAATTGCAAAATTCAAACGTTGCTGGTTTCCGATAATAAAAAGGTGTTCCGTTATGAGATGTGCTTTGTGCCAGTCGTTCAAAAAATTCCCCTGTGATCGATTTATCTCACACGTTGAAAGATTTATCCGTTTTGTTTGAGAATTTTTTACAATGATACGCGTCGTGATGCATGTGCACCAGTTTTTTCAAAACCAACTTCAATAAAGCGGCCCGGTGGTTTAAATGCATAACCAGGTGTTCCCTGAAAATTTTTGAATAATTATGCATGAGTGAAATAAATAGTTGTCGTTATTAGATTTATCGCTTGGATGAAAACCTTTATCTGTGGAAAAATATGGCAAACTTTATTTCTTCAGGTCAAAATGTCAAGTACTTCCGACACTTAAAGTATTGTTTAAAAGTTTTTATTGCCATTTCAGAATAAATACGCTGTGTAATATCTGTGTGCACGCAGAAACAACTGGTAAATGAAACATACGAAAAAGGCTATTCGAATATGTCATAGTTTGGCAGTGTTTATCAGCAAATCTATTTCACATAGCATATTCTTTTTGATGAAATATTAGCTATATTTTGCACCATGTTAATAAGAACACAACTGTCGCGCAAATGTGACATTGTGTTAGAGGATTCGTCCAAAACAGTAGCCTACTGTCAAACTGTTGAATACAGTTTCCTTTATTACTGAAACTCTCACTAACAAAACCAGTTTTGATGAAAATCTAACGGTTTGTAAAAATTTTGCAGAATAAGTATGGTATTAGTTGATTTCTTGCAGCGAAGTGTATATACTGTACTTTGGAATAAGAAACAAAACACTGACTTTTTCTCAAATTTTCAATTTTTATGCTACCTTCGGCCAAAGCAACAACGCACAAATCCTTCATGCAACTGATCACCGGAAAAATCAAATTTTGACTTGTTAATCATTCTAACTTACATAAAATGCAATTCTGCTGACAAATTTTACAAAATATAAATCGTGTTTCAACCTGTAGTCTGATTTCAGTAAAAACGTAAAGAAAATGGATTGAAAAATATTTTCCGCCTTCAATCCTAACTGCCTAACGATTGCTGTACATACTATACACAAAGGAGATTCTGGAACATCTTGGATTGGCATAGTTTCATCTGATTTGAACCTAACTGATTTGGTGACACGAAAATATAACATCAATTGTCTGATCTCATCGAAAACAACATTGTATCTATGGACATGTTAGTGTTCCAACCTCTCCGCTGGCGTTGCGTTGAATGTGCGATCCACCACGAGCGGGATGTGCGCGAAGAATAACACACATATATATGTGGCACGAACGAGCAATAAAAGAGTGATGGTGGCACACGATCTCCATTGTTGCTTGCTGCCAAAGTGTGAAGCTTTGCGCATATGCCGCTCTGGCTTTCCCATCGCAACACTAGCAATCTTACGTGTGGATCTTTATTTTCCCCAGACTCGGATTTGTATTATATTTTAGGACATAAAACAAATAAAAGTTTTCTGATTAGAGCCTAAATCAAACAAATTTCAATATTAGAAAACTTTTTTGCAACCGATTGTTGGTTTCATCGAAAACTAAAACTACGGCGAAATTGCTAGTAAAAGAAAAACAGACAAAATTCGTGATATTCACACGTGAACAAAAGCACTTGCCTGCTCAGATAACAAAGGGCTGCCACTATAAGGATCGCAACTAAACCTCCTATGATTCCTCCAACGATTGCTGCAACAGGTGGACCAGGGGTGATTGGTTCACCTGAATAGTGTGTGTGCACATTAGCAAAAAAGGAACGTGAAAACGTTTCAATTATCAGACAACCAGTTAGTCAAAGTCTATTACTTGGAGACATGCATATTCCATTAACTTCTATTGGTATGCTTTGTCCTTCGCAGTTTTTAGTATATATCTGAAAATATAAAAGGTTAAAAACAGGATTGCTGACTTTAGCATTAAAACTATTAACAAGGCATAATTTAATAGCGTGCTGCGCAGAAAGTATTTGAGTTGTCGTTAATAGTCACACTTTTTAGTAAAAGTTTGAGATTTTTTTCAGAAGCTTAAAGTCATAATCAGGATAAACAAATTATATTTTGATTATTAAATCCTTTATCGGTCATCCTTTTACGGCCTAGCAACAACGTTCAAAAATGTTTCTACTCTTGTCTTTGTTCCATGGACGCTGAATATCTACAACATTAACTTGGTTACTGATCAGTAACGTTAACAGAAAAAAACATTTTGTGAAATAGCAATGTCACAAAGATTTAACAACTTTCAAATAACACTAGACACAGCAGTTTGTTTGCAATCCGTTGTACATAGAATTCCAAGGAAGTAAAATAAACGCACTATTTTTGCAATAGCTATCAAAAGGAACTCTTGTAAAGTATTGAAAAAGACACTATGATGCCTATCGACGTTTGCTTCGGTGACTGAATAGGCATTCATTTAAAAAAATATATATATATTCATTTTTTTTTCTAAAAAATGACAATTCAAATAACGTCAAATTTCTCTGTGACAGAAAGTTATTCTACAAGGAAAGAACTGATTTCAGTCTGTTTAATTTTTTGAAATGTCTGTGACCGGGTTATCTCTTTGAAATTGAATAATCAACGTAATGCACAAACAATCGGGCAGTTTTGATGAAACATAAAATGTTTTTCAAAATGATTTTGCATTAAAAAGCCTAGGAAAACTCTTTAAGAATCTCTCATAATTTTATAACAATTTTATTATGGTGTAATTTCATGAAATTGTCATGACCTACTGTAAATATGAGAAAAATTATTTCTCATCTATGGAGATGTCTCGGTTTTACTGTGCACCAGGAAAAAATGAAATATGCCTGACCATCTTTCACCGGAGATACATGTAGAGTGACGATTGCGTGCGATTATTTTTTACAAATCTTTATTTCTATATGCAAGGGACGTCAGCTTGAAGTAAATCTATTTCCATTAATGTTTGTCATGGTAAATATATTGAAAATAATCTTTCCCTTCACAAAGTTGAATTACATTGGTTTACATCAACCAAACATTGATGATTTCAACTTTAGACCAATTTACCAAACATTTCAACTTTAGACCAATTTTATTCACAACAAACACTCGCGTTTGGAGAAGTCATACCGCAACTAGGAGTGGCAGTGAGGTGTGAAGCAAAATCTGCGCAAGCACTTTTAAAAGAAATGCAATGTTTTGAAACGTTTAAATCGCCGAATTACAAACCAGAATGTTTATTTGCCTTGTTAAAAAAATTGATCATAAAATATCGTTAAAATGGTTGGCAATATTTCTTGATTTTCGCAACAATTATCTTCATTTCACCTTCAGACTAATTTCATTATCGTATCCATGACCTTCGGTTGGAATGCTGAAGTTCAAACCATCACTCGCGTCAAAAATATATTGCGATTCGTTGACAGAACTGTTTGCAAGAATCTGTTGAATCGAAACAATTACAAGAATAGTTTAGAAAACATAAGTTTCCTATGATTACAAACAGGAAATGTTGTTTCGTGAAGTTTGAAAAGCAGTGTTTCTTAAATTTCATTGAGCTGTAGGCAGGTAACTCAAAAGGCTTTCACCTTCACTGTTTGTTTTCAATCAAACACTTCAAAAAAATTCTGAGAAAGAAAAATTTACAAATTTTGTGAAAAAGAAAATGGGTTTTGTGTGCTGTTATTAATCCTTGCCTTTCGAGGATCGTAAGGAATAATGACACCACATTTTTTGAGATATTAAAAATTTTGGAAAATCCTAATATAATTTTCGTTCAATAAGGCATGTTAGTTTTGATGCATTTAGTTGTAACTGGTGTTTTCCTCGTACCTCATATTTTCGAAAGGGTGTTTTGCAGTAGTTTCCTTGCATGGTACGTGCACTCAGGAACCGAGTTTATGGGGGGACATGCCCCCCAACATTTGGATAGGGGTGAAAAAATATCTTTTGTCCCCTCCAACATTTTGTAATGAAAAGTAAAAAAGTAATGTAGTTGTGCAAATTTCATGTTTGCATTACTGTTGGAAACGTTTCCCCAGCATAAAACCAGGGAATAAAGGAGTGAAATGAGCACTATCACTGGATTGTCTGTAGACACAGTATAGGCTACAGATTTCCTATGTAAACTGAATTCTCATGATTGTTGAAAATTGTGTTAGTTAATTTGAATTACCGAATCGGTGTGCACATGAACGTCGCTCAATCACGAATTCCTGCGCTGGTCTGTATCCTACAATCAGAATACCAGGCGCGTGGCTATGGGGGACAACGGGGCAATGGCACCCCCAATTCCAACGTTTTCAGGTAAAAAAATTATTTGAAGTATAAGCCAAAGAAATACCTCAGTGCAAATTAACTAAACGGTCTCACCTATCCTACTTCAGCTTTTAAAACTTGTATCTGACCTTTTGTAATCATAATCAAGCACCGCAGGCAAAAACAATTGGAGTAACGCTTTTCGCAGCTGTTTTTGTCGCACCAGCATGCTGTATCCCACCTTATGGTTTTGTAAGCTTCATTTCAAGACCATCGCCAATTCCTCTCTGATGACCGTGGATGTTACAAAGATAACCTAACCTTGTTTCCAGTGCCAGCGTAGCCTTAAATCAATATCGTAGATTTTTGTTGTTGCACAGTTCTAAAACTAGATGCGTGAATCTCGCTGTGATATAAATTTTATGTCTTGAAGCTCAAATTTTGGCTAAGAAGCGCTTCAGTTTCAAAGTCTTCTCCATTGTGCCATAATAACTATTTAGCCACAAAAGCATTCATTCTAGATATTTATTTGTGATGACATGTATTGTGACGGTTCAATCACAATCATGTGGAGTCCTAACATTTTCAACAATGATTTCCCTTTACCTTCCCGGCGAGTAAAAAATCAATATTTTCAAGATATTACACTCCGACCTGCTGTTCATAAACTAAGTGTTTCAACTTTCATTTGATGTTAATTGCCACCCTATCCTACAGTATATTATTTCAAATCATTTAACTGCAATAAGAAGAGTCAGCAGCAAAATCTAACGTAAGTAGCAAGATGCTTTTAATTTTTTAGGTTGTGAGGGAATTGGCACTGCCTTTACTNACAGATACCGAGATAACTTNCACAGGGATGCANATCAAAATTTAAGGGCCATCTCTCATATAGGGACTCCAAAGCATCGCCATTGCGAAGAGTTGATGTGGGATTACTNGGATAAAAGAGTTAAATNTGTTTCACATTTCAATTTATGAACTAAATTCAAGAGCATAAGATACATACGAAAACAACAAAATTGTGTGAAATTTTGCGGCTACACAATTGAAAGCTGCCTCCTATGGCACATTTTCCCATAATTTTTGCTTTATTTTGAAAAACATATGACTTGCTTCAGAGCTTCTT
>JGI24159J19872_10000374_pt1 | contig 37836 bp, 19 predicted proteins | sample Ectturendosymbi4_FD_19872 | JGI IMG/M metagenome (IMG submission 19872) | reverse complement strand
CCTGCGCACACGTGTCTTACTTTGTCGAATATTCTGTGCTAACCATGCAACTTCCACAGTACTACACATGTAAAACGAAATACCATTTCCTGTACACAATTGTGCCAACCTCACATGAACAAAAACAGCTTTACGAAAGTGAATACAATTCACCTCAAAGCGAAATTGTTCTAACCACGAATTCCATCTTGACACAGAGACAAGTAGGCTGTTGATAGCCAACTGGCTTCATCAAAATATTCTTACTACAAAGCGCATAAAAAATAAACCATCTGCCAACGGATTGGTTACACTGACTAATCCGTTTTTGTGGTAGTAGCTTATGGAGATTTTGTGATTGTGGTGTAACCATAACAATCTTATGCAACTTCTTACTATTACGAGTGTGATCCCATCTGCAGCATGGATAAGGTGAGGACTATTCAATGCAGTATGCAGTTAACAGCAGCGAGGTTTCGGCATCAGTTACACCTAAAGTAACATAGCAGCGTCGCAGATAGATAGGTGTGCATCGGCGTTTAGGGCGTGTATCTGATAGCAAGATGTAACAGCAGGCGTAAAACTTAGTTTGCAGAATCTTCCCAACAGAGTCGTTCATTTTAATATTCACACTGAATTTTCTCTGACTTATCCTCTAAAGCTGATTTTTCAACCCTGCGTTGATTTATGACTGTCTTGGCATAAGTGAAACACGCACTAACTCTGAACCTAAAAAGATTCAGACAAATAGACAATGAGCAATATAATTCCCACACAGCTCCCTGCACAGTCTGCGTTAGAATTTTATATCATCATCACCTCAATGTAACTTAATCCGTCGATTAGCACGTCGACTGTCAAATTCATCAACGAAATCATCTAAATCTGTTTTTCAGTTAGTACCTTTCTATTGAAAGTAGATCAATCAGGGCCGGATTTAGCTGATGTGAGGCCCTAGGCTAATCCACTTGTGACGGCCCTTCTTCCATTTTTACGAGGAAAAAATGGAAAAGCGTTAATCAGTTTGCGAAAGCCGAAAATGACGATATTGACGCTCTAAATTACGGTCAATAAAAAATTTTAAATCAATATTAGAGTGCCCCAAGATCACTGCGCTTGTGGCTACCTTCAACGCAAAAAGTTCAATGACACGGAATTGTGGAAATTGTGCTTGGCCGGCGGGAACAGGATTATCAATTTCCAGAGGCGAACCAACCGAAAACGCCACGGTCGAAATATTTGACAAAACACATGGCNTACATTTTTGTAAGTTTCACTTTCTTGTCTGTGCTCGTAAAAACCAACCACACTGCACATGTGTATGGCGGCATAAANACGTTAAAGCACAGGTGGGGACCACGTTGCGGTTCGCTTACCACGGCTGTAAAAATCTCACACACACGACAAAACACCTCATGTAAAACGCACCCAACTGGTTGAACTGCTAGGTTCACGATTCGCGTGTTTCCTACTTTTTCAGAATGCAAAGAATCGAACGTAACGTAACCGTCGCGCGAAATGATGTGAGGTTCAAATCGGAACCGTCTCTAGAAAGTCTTCAACAAGTGGTATTACATTTGCGCAGGGGACTTGACATTCTGAAAATTTGATAAAATATCCACTGATTTGTAGTGTTTTATATTTCAATTTGAGGGCTGAGAACCACTACTCTGAGGCATAAAACCCAAGCGCTTTTGTAATTTTCTTTCTGTTTCTCTATTTTTTGCCTATTTGGGGAAGAGTTCTGTGGTTGCCAATTGGCAAAGAGACTTTTTGCTTGTTATTCAAGATCACCAATGTCTCTGATTTTCTCAGCATGGGAGCAGTACAAACTTGCGCAAGTACTCAGTAGCAATCTGATTTCTGAATGACTTTCTTAAAGAAAATTAAAATGCAAAGAATCACATCTAAAAATACCAATTGAGCTTAACCTAATAGAAACGCTGACAAAACTACCGTAGCCTATTTGTTCAGAAGAAGCAACTATGTTTAGTTCAAGAGACTGCTGTTAGCACTAAAAATCTATATTTTCAGCTCTCATCTGCAAGAGCCAGGGGGAAACTTAGCTGAAGGGAGCCCACTGACCAGCCCAACACTGAAAAAGTTGAGAAATAATAGTGAATCCGGATGTGGATGGCTATACTAAAACCCGAAATCACCGGAAAACACTCCGAAAAACGCAAAAAAACATCAACTTACTGAAAACCAAATGAATAGTAAATACCAAAATACAAGCTAGGTGAGGGCCCGGTTTTTACATTTAGCTTAGCAGGGGGGAGGTTCGCACCCTTGCCCCTGCCCTCCGTCAGTTACGCCACTTATCGGGTGCATTTCAAACAAGAACAGGGACAAGTTCTCAGCCTGATTCCCTCGTAACAATCCTTACAATTCTGCAAACGCAGGACGCAGCCAGCGTGCATTGCGTTTATCGACACAATAGTCGGCATGCGGCTTGACCAACCGTCATATTGAGATTCATGGAAATTTGTTCGAAGACTCTGGCGTTATCACCATGAAATCTGAATGGATGAATAAAACTAAATTACATGAATAATCCTGACAAAAATCTTTCACGAATATTTATTGAAATCATCATATAGCCTACCGACAGTGTACTCTATGCGCAGCCTATCACAGTTTGTTGGAGGCCCCTTGGATCTTGAGGCCCTAGGCTTAAGCCTATATAGCCTGTTGGTAGATACTGCCCTGAGATCAATGTTACCCAATCTTTCACTGGTCATGGAATTTCTGGGAAATATTTTCACTAATTTTATTTTTGAAAAACTTCTCTCGTATTAAGCGCTGGTGACGGGAAGAGTTACAGCTACCAGTAACAATCAAACGCAGCTTTGTAACTAGCTATACATGAAAAAAACTTGTTCTTTCGGGCGATATAGGCAGCTTCGACTCCTTCCGAAGCAAATTCTTTGTCAAAGTTATTTCACGTTTCAAATCATTTCCACTAAATAAATATGAATTGCGGATTATTTCAAGTGATTTTCTGATAGAAATATTTTATATCCGGGGAAAAGAGCTGAAATACGCGAAGAATTGCTTCATTACAGAAAATCGATAACAAAGTTCTACGAGGTTGCAGGACATGTGGGTAGAGCTAAAACTGTAGTCACGAACCACTTACGTAAGATGTTTCCAGGTCGTGTACACAAGGCAGCATAACGCAATACAGCAGCCAGAATAACTTCAGATAAATTAACGGAAAACAATTCTTAATGCTTTAACAAACGTTTTGCTACTGGAACATGCAACAATATGCTGACAAAAATATAATCCAGTTCCATTTCATACTGAAATGCACGAAAGACCAATCTTCCCACTTCTGCGACTGCTTCTTAGTTTCGAAATGAATTTTTCAACACCACGACCGCGGTCTGACTAAATTTCACGCAGGATCCGAGAAACCATTGGTGTGTGTCGTCATAATCAACTTTATTTACCCGACCGTCAAAAACAAAAACACAGCTTATCATGCATTTGGGAAATATTGAATGAAGTCTAGAGGTTTTTCTAAAGTATCGTTTAAAATATTGCTGCCCGAAGGTTATCTATTGTATGTCTACCAAACTAACTTAAACGGGAAATTGAGAAAAAACTGGGGGGCCAAGCAAAAATCTGGGGGGGCGTGGCCCACCCAGCCCCCACCCCACAGAATCGCCACTGGTTATTCTCCTTCACAAACTTGTGTTAAATGTTTCACTTGTAGACTGATGTGCGCGGATACGACTAAATNTGCGCATTTCCTTNTNNGAAAAGGAATCTNCNACTGGAAGCANNCTCTTGAGCGCCTGAGGAGCCGCGAGCATTCAGTGGAACATATAGATGACACGATTACATTTAGTCGCAGATGTAATTAAATCACTAGGAAGAACTGATGCAGAACTAGCCATTCAGGTCAATCAATGCGAACAATATCGGAAATCGCCTCTGGCTGCAACGTTTAGTTTCTGTCGTAAAATTTATTGCTGAGCGAGGACTGAAAAAAAAGAAGCTGCGATTCCTCTAGCGGCTGGTTTTGCAACAGTTTCACAAATCGCTAATCATTGTCAAATACCATATTGCATCATAAAGTTTTGTTATAGTTAAGTTAACAAATATGACGTCACAAGATTACGCCATAAATATTAATGATATGTGGAAATACCGGTGACTTCATCAATCATCCCCTACCTCAACATTTTGTATCCGCACATGGGACCTCCCACCACGCCTGGGCTCCAGGCTCCCCACCATCTAAATCCGGCGCTGGGGGTGTAGTCGGGCGGGAACGCGTGGGAACGGCGTTCCCACACCTTTTCCACGTTTTGCTTTAAAATTAGTTTGAAGCTGTTTTAAATTGCCTATTTTTTGGGTGCGTTCTCTACCTTTTTTGTTATCACCACATCCCTGGTACTACTACAACTCAGTGTTACGTTCTTCACCCTTTTATCGAAAGGCCGAACGATATAGATCCAGGGCCACAAGAACAGAGCTAGAAGTGACGAGGTTTAGTTGTTGTGGAATAACGGGTGGTGATTCAAACTAAGATCACTTCATCAAGCTTATGAATTTCACAGTGAGTTACCTTTCATTTGATTGCTGTAATCATTTTATCAGTACTGGGCTATAGACTCAGCTTTCCGGCTAACTGCGCTAGTACCCAACTTTCTTGCTGTGGCAACCAGCATAATATTGTCAATTTCGCTTTCCCCCCAAGTTGTGTGCTTTACGTGTACGTGTTCCTGAATCAGCAACACCACACATTCACACAACTGTGCTTACTCTTTACTTTGATCCATAGTGGTCTCAAGTGAGACCAATGTTATTGAGAGCGCAATCACGGCACCGAGCCACTTCGATGTGTGCGTTCATTTAGTGATTGTAAAACGAAATANGATATTAAACTTTTATTCTAGAGAATTTCAAATGTTTCACTTGCTTCTACAGTCAAAAGCCTCCAGGGTCAACTCCGAAAATACCTTTCAACATCTTTTAACAGGAAACGTAAATGCGGAATTGTGTTTCTCTGTGCTCCAAAACCATTTTTATTCCGCTGGATGTGATAAAAAGCACGCTTTTAAGTTATCCACAAAACAGTCGCACAGCCATTTTAACAGTTCTAAGAATCACAGACAAATAGTGTTAACGCTCCTGCCGTTGAAACTGCAAAAAAACTGCAGAAGTGTTTACATTTGAAAACTGCCCATTGTTTTAGCTCACTACCTTTGCCTGTTACCATTACCACCTCACGGTCTGAAAAAATGTGATTCAAAAACGATTCAGTTTTGATCATCACCAACCAATCGATTTTGCAAAATCTCTCCTCACAGGCGAGTACATTATTGTGGTTGCTACAACTTCCTTAACAAAACTTTCCCTAAACATTTTTGGAGTGTATTTCCTAAGACCAAAGCGATTTTTTTCAGAGAACTTTCTCTTGACAAACTAATTGATTTTCTGCAAAACAAAATCGGTAGTTTTCAATTTCAGCAAATAACGGGAGCAATCGATCAAATGCCGGGGTAACCGGCTTTGTCAACTAACCTGCGTAAAGCGCTCGTCTTGCCACAGCCTCGAACTCTGCAAAGCTGTCCAGGATGTAAACGTGCTCATCCTTTGGTTCCGAAGCTATAGTCGTAAGTTCTTCGACATTTCCAGAATGAACCCCAAATGTGAAAATTTCCACTCCTGTTAGGTAAAAGACGTGTTAAAAGCGCAGAGAAGAAAAATTATTTCAAGACTGGTTGCTTTAACTCTGATTCAAAAACCTCCCGTTGGATATGCTCGTCCAAAAAAGATACCGCTTAAAAATCAGTGCACTTTCCCATGAAGCAATTTCAACGCGTGATTAATTTCTCTTCATGGTCTTACTGGATTTGATTTGGTTGATTGTGACTTTCATTGTCGTCAAGCTCTCACACATTTATGCCAGCAAATCGATTAATTTTGTTTTTTAAGTCAGTTTTCGAAACAATGGCAAGCGACAAAGTTTATGGTCGCACAAGTCGTACCCACTGATTAGTTTAAACTGGATTGGGAACAAATCTAAACTAGGCCTTAAAAACCAACATTTCCAGTGTATTCACGCAAACCCGGTTCTGTTAGCCTTCACTTACCTCGACGCTTTATACGCTGAGCGAGACCTCTTGGATCTCCGCCATTAGATTTGCCGTCTGTGATGAGCAGAACAACTTTTTTTGAGTTCGGCCTGGCGTTGTTGATAATATCCTGTTAGAAAGCAGATATGTCAAAAGAGAGATGTTGTGTACAGTGTAAAATACGTAGCACGTATGAAAATACAGTACATTTAAAGATCCATAAATAATTGCTGTCGACCACTGAAACACAACACTTTAATCCGGAAAAGTATATTACGGTTTAGTAACCTGCGAGAAGCACACGAAAAAACAGTTTTATTAGGGTACAGTGCATTGATTTCCCAGGACTTTCCTGGAAGATGATTCAATGCAAGTACTGTAATTCGTCATTTACAAAAACAACTGTTCTCATGAATGAAACGATGCATGATTTTGATTGTTGTCTAAGTTTATGGAAGATTGTGATGTGGACCCCCAAATGTTGTTGTTAAAACTGGAGAAATTAGTGAATGCAAACCAGCTTCAAATTTCACCTACTTTTTTACGTTGCATTCTTTCATGATTTTTGTCTAAATCCCTACAAAGCATGCTTGTTTCGGAAAATTTGATCATCGCCTTCCGCGATTTTTGAAAATAAACCTTTTCGAAATTTCATCTGACGTTCAGATTATGAAGAATTTTTCGCCTTCCGCGATTTTTGAAAATAAACCTTTTCGAAATTTCATCTGACGTTCAGATTATGAAGAATTTTTAGTGATATCCAGCTTAGTCAAATGATTTAACTTAAATCATTTTGCATACAGCAAAAACCTCCGTTTGGTTTGGGAAAATCAATTTTTGGATCTATTTTGATTTGAAAATCTATTAGACGAACGTCAAAATAACCCGATTGCTTTCTCAGCACAAGCAAAACACTGAGATGGCCAGTGTGACGCATTAGTTTTACGAACGTTTGAACGGAGGTTCGTAACTAGGGAGGGCTGCGCCCCCGTAACTAGGGTCTTATAAGGGGGCTTCGTCCCCCTAGAAAATTTTTCGTCCCCCTGGAAAAATGTGTTAGACGTATTTTAAAAGTATTGGACATAGTTAAATACAATTTGGGTCCCTCTCAGAAACTCTTCGCTCCCTCTAGTGTCCCAAGCTGGTTACGGGGCTGCTTGAACGTATTCTCACTTCACGTGGAGCTCCAAACAACGGTAGGCCTACGAGAAAGTAGAGAAACGCAATCACTTATCCAACACAGAAAGCGCGAAATTAGGCAAACCTTTCTATTTCATTGCTCCAATTATATGGATTGTGCAAGATGACAGATGATTATAGCTACAGAGATGTGCTTTACCAGATAGAGAAGAAAGAACTAGCACGTACTCACTCTTGCCCAGGGGAGCAGAACTTTTTCGCTATTGTTGGCAACATTACGTTTATTTTCAGGAATTACGGCCACCGGTGAGTTCAAGATATTTTTATTTATTTGCATTGCTTCTGTTCTGCTTCCACACGCTAATATTAGCCTGCTTCCACACGAGTCTGCTTGGCCGTCTTTCTACTAAGCATCTGAATACAGCAGACCAAGAGCTTTAATTAATGCACGGCCGCCATAAATAATATTTTAAATGACATATGCACGGTCACATACATTTTTATCGAAGGCTGCATGCGGCCTGCGGCCCCTCCTGGCTAGAGCGGGGAGACCGCAGTTTGTGCACCCCTGCTTTAGCCAAACCACAGTGGCACCGTTTATAGCTTGTAGAGTATCTGTATGGAGGCTGTTTCGACAGAGTTTAGGTAAAAACAAAACTTGAGGTTCAAAAACGTCGTATACTTCGCACTTGCGCAATATCAGTTGAAATAAAACTGACCGCAAAAGCACATCTTACCGAAGCTTTTCTTAATCCACCGCGTGTATAAGTTGAGCCGCTCCTGCAAAATTTTCGTTATTAGCTATCAACTCCATACCTGCACTTCCTCTCGACTGGACGTTCTCAACAGATAAAAATATTTTTAAAAGCAGTGGCAACTAGTGCGCTACAAAAGTTACAAATAGCAAAACATCCATTCGCAACACCTACAACAACTACCTTACCTACTAACTACCCCATGTATGTCTATGCCAAGAAAAGTCAAAGCAGGATTATCTACCCTGCAATTCAGTTTATCTGTCCTGTGACCACAGATAGGGCAACTACCAAATATATCGGGGTAAGATTTTGGTTTTTACCCTTATGAAAAAGTAGCCCAATCTAGGTGGCGGAAACCGTAGAGCGCAAAAAATATCTACTTTTATACACTATAATTGTCATACAAAAATACAACAAAAAGATACTAAATATAATATATATATGCATATTCAATTTTAAAAATTGACTTACGGTAAATAATTTTTTTTAGATTCTACACCAGTGCTCTTCAACCTTTTTGTCATCGTGGAACCCTTGATATACTTTCGCGTTTGTTATGGAACCCTCATTAACAAAAATTTCAATAACACGAATTACTTGTAAGAAAATCAAATATTTTGTTATTAGACACTTCAACAAACAAACAGCTATTACAGAAGTTAAAAAGCAAGAAATTGAATGATTCGGTTGTTTTTGCATATTTCTTGAATGTAGCTGCTATATTCACAATTTGGTCATCCAGCAAAAAGAACCCATGTCTCAATCTGTGTCGTCTCATTTTCTAACTTTGGAAATTGAATTACATTTGATCTGCTTCGGAGGAGGCGCCTCTTTTACATTTGAACTACATTGCTCATTACCGCCCACACCTTCGCTGTTGTTATTATTTCGCTTCACATAAGAAAATATGCTATTTTGCTTCACCTGGCTTGACTAAATAGCAAAAAGTTGGGTTTCACGCTGTTTTTACTTTATTCCCACAAAGGCTGAATAGCAGCTCTAGTCTGTAGTATACTCTCTACTCATCAATCTACAGCGAACTGTACATCGGCAACTTCGCATAACTATACTGCAACATTAACGTTCTTCTTAATTGCACAACAATGAACAACACGTGACGCAACAACTATCAATATTTCTTTTTCAGCTATTAATGCACTCAACCTCCTGTATGACTATCTGACCTACTTGGCCTCTGAATACGGCATGGTGATTTAAAAAATTTCATAATGACGCATCAACATACTGAAGCAAGAAATCATTTCCACTAAAAAACGAGGAACCCTCACGGAACCCTTAAAAATCACGGAACCACACTACATGTTTTGCAGAACACTAGGGTTCCGCGGAATCCCTGTTGAAGAGCACTGTTCTACACCACACCGGAACATATAATAGCCCGAATAATTTTCCCAACAAGGGCTAGTAAAGCTTTAAAAATAATAAAGTCAAAGTAACAGCAACGTACGCGTAAGTAATCGCCGGCAGAGCAGTTCCGAGTAGAGAGCACTTGTGGTTGTGTACGTTGTCCGCCGTCACTTGGTCAACCCAGACCTGAGCGTTGTCGGCGAAAGTGATCACCGCAACTCTTGTAGTGTCGACTGACACAGGTATCCCGCTCACGAACCTGGACACGAAGCGAATCTACAAAAAGAATGTTCTTAGTAATGGGTCGTTGCTGTGGGAGGGTATCAGTTCTCGTGAGTTACATGGACGCGAACGCATCACGACCTCTGGTCAAATGTTTGGGAGGTCTCTCCACGGAGGGTAATATATATGGTCATGGGCGCAATTAGGTGGGGGACACGGGGTAAGCTTCTCCCCCACTTTTTCAGACAGTGGGGATATAATATGCCACGTCCCCCACATTTTACTCTTTAGGTTTCGTAATATATTGGTTTCACACCAAGCTGCCCCCCCTCACATTTTACAACAAAATTGCGCTCATGTATATGGTACTACCGCTACGAGCGCGAGGCTTCAGCTTGATCACAGCGGCAAGAGACTTATTTCAAGCTTCGGGCTTTGCGATGTCAGTGAGCGGATCAAACCGAAGTTTGTTTCATAAAGGTATTGTTTCAATCTGCAAGTGAAATGATTGCTTACTCAGACCAACACAATACAGCTCGTTTCTTGAAATTTGGTTGATGGGTATACGTTTTGTGTACAGCAAAAGACACCTTCAAAGGATTGCAAAGTAATGCATAAAACAAGGATACATGTACGTTCCAAAATCATCCACATTTGTCATAGTACTAAAAAGTAAAGGTGTAGGAGCAGGAAATTTTTGGGGATGCAAGGGATATTTTGCCTAAATTTCCCCAAATTTGCACGAAACACGTTAATGCGACAAACTTTCTCCCAATAGATTTTCTATAGCTGTCAGTACATTCTATTTTCCTTCCTCTGCTGTGTTGCCATAGACTTGAAAATACAAAATTTGGTACTTGCAATTTGGTTCCAAATAACTCAAATGAAAAAATAGGCCTGCGCTAGGCTGTGCGATAATATTGTCAGAAGCCAGCTGGCACAGTACTCTGAGATCTGCCTCGCAGTTTTGAGGTTTGGCGTTCCATTCACATTCTAGCTGTTGGTGTCACCAAGAAACCTCACACCTAGCTGGAGACATATGTGCAACATGCAACAAACTGTACGGCAAAATGTGTTCATCCAAACACTGTACTTAAAAGAACACAGCTTTTCTGTACTTGCGTGACATGGATGCTATTTGAAGTAGGTGCCCTGCAGCAGTGCAGCATACTTGATGCCCACAGTGCACAATCCACAAAGCACTAAGACACGTAAATGAAATGCCTTTTTTGTCCAAACGTTCAAGTGAGTCAGTTACTCATCAACTCTCACAAACTAAAACATGAAGTTACTAGAAACAATTTGTTGATTTTATATATATAATGTGTTTTCTATGACCTGATAAACTTTAATTTCTACACTCAGTAGCAAAGAAATATAATTTCACTAGTAGTGTTGAAAAATGTCGAAACTTTGCCCAATTTGTTTGAGATTTTGTCCAAATTTTCGACAAATCAAAATTTTTGGGGGTAAGCTTGCACCCCTTAACCCCCAGCTCCTACACCACTGCTGAAAGGAATGAAAAAATAATTATAAAATATTTTTCCTGGTCAAAAGAAGGGCGTATGACTCTTTTCTGGGTCTTCTTTTGATGGAGATACTCTTTACCATTTCCAATTTTCTTCTGAAGAATTTGAGTAAAACGTTTGTGTAGATCACTCGAAAAAGCGTGGAAAAATGAGGAAACACCTCAAGATAAATCTATCAAGCACCGTGTTTTGAGTGGGTGAAAGAGCCACACACAAGCGTTTGAATTTTACTGAACAACAGTTGCAACCTTTCTAGTGCTCCATCACCAGTTACTGCACCTGAAACATTCGAGATAAAGCAAGATATTACCTTTAATCTGACAAGAATGGTGGCCCGTTTGCGCCATGTAAAATTTTTATTATAATAAAAAAATCACTGTAAAAAGTTTTTGTCACAAATTTTTTTACTTGACAAATAGTTTGAAACTGAAAACAATATTTCCTAAACTTTATTGTCCGAAAATAATTTTTTACATATTTTTGCAAGGAAAAGTTTTTTTTTTACTGCGCCCAATTCTACCAACCAAGTCTTTGTCACTGAATTGTGAAGCACGCTATAAATGCCTATGTTACATGGTCGTTTTTCACTGCAGTTTTTTATCAAAATAAACATTTAGAGATTCTTTCAGCGGTTTTTGGTGGGTCAAACATCTGAAAGTTTTTTGCACTGCAGTTTTACCGAAGTACGCTCAGCCACTCTCTTGTTATTTTAACGACGTATTTATATTTCAAAAGGCAAAGAAAAAGCTAGGCCAAAACACGTTTTTCTTTTAATAATGCCTAATAAGGTTTTTCTAAGATACCCTTGTTATAGGTACTGGTATCCAAATTGGTTATTCCGATGCCAATTTAATGCAGAAATGAGTTTTGTTTTTTAGTTTGAGAAACCTCTTTAAAAACACTGAACTTATACTTACGTTTATCTTGACTTTTTTGCAATACTATGTTTTTTACTATGTTCATCACTATAGTGTTTGGTATAGAAACATCGTAATACATCTTTTCAACAATCAATAACACAAAATCGCTGAGACGACGTGTTTAGCACCTATTACATTTTACGTCTTGCTACGATCGCACTGCCCTCTCCTTTGATTTGGTGGCTGTGCTATGCTGGTCAATTGGGATAAGTGATAAGGATAGAAAGTGGTCAAGATGTTTGAAAAGCTGTCCGATTTCTGCTGAATAGCGTTTCACTTTTGCATAATTAAAACGAAAGATGGCTTGATAACTCAAGTTTTTACACTGCCAGCGTAGATAGTTTTTTTGCAATGAACATAAAAATCCTTTGAATGTAGTTTAAGCCAGATGATAGACGACTAAGTTTTTTTGGAAGAGATAGGTTAAAACTTGTTCGAACATTATTCACTTAAGCAGGTTATCAAACCTAGTCTCGAGAACCGATATTGGAAAACTCAGTACTTCGTTTTATGGTAAAGATCAAAACGTCTGTGGATATCGTTCACGGCTGCTGTACATGTCTGGGGGTACAGGGGAACACAGTGTAGCCAAATTTATTGCAGGCAGATTGCATTTTAAAAAATTTGTTTGCTTGAAAATTTTGCCATGGTTTTTAAACAAATGTTGTTCTTAACAAATCGTTTACAAAATTTATTTCTTTTATTTAAACTGCATCAAAGTCTCAAAGTTTGAACCAGGCGAGTACAAAGTTTGGCGGCCCTCAACAATCCACACAAAATGGGGATCCAGCCTTTTTACAAGGTTAGACTGAAGCCGATCGACCATGGAAAGGAGCTTTTTATCATTACAGTTCTGTAATTTTTGGAACAGTAGATGCACAAACTGTTTGCTAATATTTAACTTACCTCATCTTTGAAATTGGGGAGCTGGACGCTGTAAGAAGCATCGATAACAAAGATCAGGTCGAGCTTTTTGTTGCTGCGAAGCCGTTGTACGTTCCTTTTAAACACTTCCACCTACCCAGCAATAAACATCGCCAAATTAGCGCATAAAACACGCAATTTTTTTTTCATTTAGATACACAGTACAATTTACGTTTTCGTTTCAGGATGTTTTGATATCTCGTGGTGGCAGGAGAGCCATGTCGACTGCAGAAATCGCGTTTAAAACGTGTTGGGATTTTTTTAACTGAGGGTTAAGCGTAGAAATGTCAATTTTTCATGGATAAACTTGGAAAAACATTTTAAGTTTCTGGATATCACGATAAAGGAGAATTAGGCTTGCTATGTTGGCTGGTTTTGCCAAGTTCAACTGAGCTTCTTTTATGCCACTTTAAAATGTGTTTGGGTTGTTGTACGTAAAGTCTACTTTAAAACTAATGAAACTGTGAGAGTGTAATATTATTTGAAAGCAAATAGTGTGTTTGACAAACTGCATCAGTTTCAAAAACGTCGAAGAATTGTTGCAATTTGAAGAACTATCGCTAAAGAAACCGCAAGCACAATTAACGTTTGCAAATAAAACAGCTTCTATTCATTATAATTAATCCCAAAAAAATAAATTGCGTCATTCTCTTGCAAATTGCACCAAGAACTCCGCGCCTGAAACGCTTTGGTTGCATTAAAAATGTAAGTCGCAAGAACTTGCATCTCGTGGTTCGTGCATCTCGTGATTCTCGTGATTAGAACTTGCATCTCGTGATTCGTGTCTCAAGTTGCTGGTAAACACTGTTTTGACATTTTCTTCATTTCTTTTCTTGAAGCATTTTTTCGGGACTTGCAAACAGTTTGTTAGGGAAAAACCGGTGTTTAAAAAAAGTTTTTTTATGTATACGCTTATGCGTAAAAACCAATTATGTACTTGTTTTTTCAGGACTATGCGGCATAATTGAAAGTACATTTTTTAAATGAAAACACGTGAAGGTGGATTTCATGTTGAATAAAAAAAAATTTATACAAAATGCTTTCACACGCGCAGAGCAATTTTGAAGAGAATTGCAAAATTGAAGAACTGACATAAAAAGCGCAGTTGTTCAGGAAAAAGACCTTGTAATCAACCCTGCTTTGTTCTGTCCTCGTAAAAATGGATTTTAACACAGCAAACTAACTTTGATTATGATTATTCTTTGCTTAAATACTTCTGTAAGTGCTTCCGAATTCGCTCAGATTAGCAGATTAAGTGAATTTTATGATTTTGTTGGAATGCTTTTACAAGGTACAAACTTAGAAGCATAAAGTGAGACGGAAGAATTGCGAAAAGATCACCCAAAATTTTTATTCTTATGTTTTATCTTTCCGTAGAAAAAAATCATTTCTGCGTGAATAAAGTGTTGTTTCTCTATCTTCTCAAATCAGAATTAATCTCTGTAAAACCAACACAGAGCTTGAAAATAGTGTATACTTGAAAATAGCACATGCACATTTTGTTTCTTTATTAAAGATGAGATGAAAATCAAACACAAAATGCATACAAGTTGGTAGGGCTCACCATTTCAGCACTATGTTCAGCTTCGTTGTGACTCTTGGCTGGTTTTATAAAGCGTGCTTGTGAAGGCCGCGGCCTCAAAGTTCCGAACCTTGAGTGGGCGTGTTGGCCTGCAGTGTAAAGTGTCCATTTACAAACAGGCAACGACCGCCAATGAGGTCATGTTGGCCCAAATACTTTTAGCACTATCATCTCTAACTATTAGTTTTGGATTACCAACAAATTGTTCACACTGCTAACAAAAAGGTTGATGATTAATATTTCAAGAAATCGTCTTTCTGTTTTCTAATGAACGACGTTTCGATTCTCGTCAGAGCTTGTTTGGATACTTTTCTGCTCTCCACGCAACTCCCACCATAGAAACTCTGCTGGGACTTGAAACTTTGTAGGAGCGGCTGAACATTGCATTTGTTGAAGTATCCGCCTCATAAGCGCATTTTGAACTGACGTCACTTTTGCGCATTTTGAGATGACGTCACTTTTTCAACATGAATCAGAAGCAATGCTTCGCATAAACACATTCTCAGTTTTGAAAGTAAAAGCTTTATCTTTCTCAATATTCAGCACAGCTGTTTGTAATCACCTGAAGTGGAATGTTTGCCACTTCCAAAAAAATGCTGTGGACTGTGAAGAGGTGTGATACAAACTCCAATATCCTGAGATGAGATGATTACTGACGCAGCGGAATTGCGTTCAGCCGGTTTTAATGGAAAATTACGGGAAAGAAAATGTTGATGAAATTTCGTGGATCTGTTACGAGTGAACGTACACCAAGTATACTTAAAGGATTACCTTGATGAAGCATTTCAAATCTCTTTGCTGTCACGTCATCGTGTACATACACACAAGCATTGATGAAACAAAGATAATGCTCTCAGATAAATTTTCTAAATAGACTCGATTGCTTCAGACCCGAGACGAGTTTTGTCAGAACAGACAATTTCGATGATAATATCCACAAATTTTGTTCATAGTTCCTACACCCCAAATTGTTCGCATGTATGTTTGGTTTTTCTTTATCAGGTGACAAACCTGTTGATCTTGTCCTTGTTTTCTTTCTGCTTATAAACTATTCTTTGGATTTAAGTTTTAAAAAATAGTCTGTTTAGGCATGATTAACTTTTCGCGCTAAAAGTTTTTAAATGCATGAGCGAACCTTGTTTCGGTGTGGTATAATTAGTTGTTCACTTTTATTTTTAGGGATTCAACAAGATATGGAAATTTGTACCTTATATTCAACCAAAACCTGTTTGGCGTTCGAGGTCAAACAAAAAGAGACGCCTTGGAGTGCCTGCCATTGTTTCCGGCTACACATCATTGCGTTGGGAAAAGTTGCTTCACTGGCAGTTTACTTGTTGTACCGGAAACGCAAGCGCTGCTTATCCTGTAATGACATGCAAAACGACGTAGAATACTCACTGTGATCATTTGCTTGTGCATCCCCCATCCCGGTAAGACACGCAGCATTAACCAAAAGCGCGATTAACCAGGGTTGCGGTCTCATCTCGGCGCAGTTTCAGTTCAACTCTTTGCAGTACGACCAAAGAAAAGGAACTTGCTTCGAAGTTCACGAATCTCAGCAGTTTTGTTAAAAGCTAGTTACATGCTCCTTGTAAACCTAACCAGCTTCACAATCTTCTGCGCCACATCACATGCACACCAGGTTATATATAGCAAGCCTCCTGCTTCAATAAACTTGCAACTAATGGAACAGCGGGTGACGAAAGATTTAGTGCTGCTCTATATCCTCAATGTCATCATATTAGGCTGCTAAACAAGGTCTACACAAACTTAGCTCGTTTTTGTGCAAGAAGCTGGTAATTCAAACGACATTTTGCAGCCTGCTCCCGAAAGAATAAAATGGACTTCGACTGCCTGGCCCTCTGCACCCTTTCGAACGAGCAACTACTCAATCATTCACAGGTTCCTGCCGGCGGTGTTGGTGCTTTGATCTTTTCCTCGGCTAGCTTCTCTGAGCCGGACAGCAGGACCAGCACTGCGTAAATATTTAGATGTTTGCTGCTCGGTTTCTGTCCTGGTCACCATGCCCTTACAGCATAAACAGCGATTGTTCAGTGGTCAGACGTTGCCCTAATGAGAGTTTTTAAATAAGTTCCCTCAGCAGAACTTACTCTCACAGCAAAGCAAAATGCGTTTGAAAGAGTTTTAAAACGTTTGCCTATGGCTGCCATAGATCGCAGGTGAATATCGTAACGCTAAATTGGGTAACGAATGACATCTTGACCAAAGCAGAAAAAGCGTACGGCGCTTTCGCATGTTTACATTGGATTAGAGTTGCGGCTGTGAAACAACAACATTACCTGTGATCTTTAGAGATTTTATTTTGATCATATGAAGCAAGTTTTGCCTTTGCTTCACCGAACAACAAGTTCAGACAAAGCAGTAAAGGTACTTTTGACATACTTTATAAAAGAATTTAAAAATCTGTTTCCCTAATTCCAGCATTGAGGATGATTTGCAATAAAAAAATATTAAAAGCGCGAACGCGAAAGAAGGCCCAGGCGAAGTGCTTCTAAGGTTGGTGGGGGTGAAGGTATGGAAGAGCGCGAAAATTCCATCTAAGGTTAGTTCAAGATTGCAATAGAGCATCACTTTTGGTGAGCTTTGAGGGGAGATGAAGTCACGTCCATCGCCCTGTGTTTTCGTCCGTGCGTGTGAGCACAATTCAGCCACCGAGCTCTTTTATTTAATGAAACATCAAACGAACAACTTCAAATTACAGTGATGGGAATTATGATTCATTAAACAAACTCCTTGAAGCAGTGCAGCCTTCAATCTCCTTCCGGGAAATACCAATTCAATTTCGGGAATTGACCTTTGTTTTCATCATCTGCAAGAAGAGAAGAATACAAAACAACAATGACGCTGTTTTCTCAAATTTATTTATAAAGAATGGCCCACGAACGCGATCAGTTTATGACAAAAGCATGTTTAGACTGACATGTTTAAAAAATTTTTGAAATACAAACCTAATAACGCAGGCATGGCACAACCTGGTAAATACGAAAAACCTATCACTTTTACGATGTAGTTTAAGAACCACTTGACCGGCGCAAATTTTCAAACAACTGTTTGTGTCAAAGTTACCAGAAACTCAGCTGATCCGCTATTTTTGCAAATAACTCACTTGTCTCACACCGCGCAAACCAATGAATTTGCAAATGAAATATCATTACACGTTTAAAAAATAACTGTTGACAATGTCATAGCCATCAGCATTTCGTTAAAACAGTTAATTCTTGAAATGTCACATGTACTTTTGTTTTAACCTGTGTTTTTGCGTTATTTCTTATACAACTTTGACTTCCAACTTTTGCTTTGCTCCAAATTGTATTGGATTTTCTGTTGTTGGTATTTTCAGAAGAAGCGACTCTGCAACTATACTGCTCACGAAATCGCAAGGCAGGCGATTAGCGTCGCGTTTCAATTAAACGTTATACTTTTCGGATGGAAGCTTTGCTGCACTGACGCCGAAGAAAAACGTGTTGCGTTAAAAAGTAGGATTATACTGCTGAACTTCCTGAATTGTCCCTAGCGCATTTGAATTAAAGTAAGCGAAACAAAACAAACACGTTTCGCCAGGTCCGCAACCAGAGGAAGAGGGAATTGCCCTCCCCCGAAATTTTCAAAAACATATGTGTTTGTTAGGTGCAGCAACAAGTTACATCATTTTCCACCCTGAAAATATCAGCCGGTTGCGGCCCTGCGTTTCGCGAAGCAAAAGCATCATTAAGCAAATCTGTGGTTGAACACTTTGAATTCGTCACGACGCGTTCAATCAAGGCCTCTTCTGGGAGGCCTTGATTTAATGCTCGCACATACCGGCCCAGACGTCCAAAACGCTCGCGTGTTTGTGCCGCCCTTCGACCACGCGATCGACCAACACAGTTTGCGTCCACGCCGACAGCGGGCTGCCCAGGAACTGTTCACTTACTGCTTACAAACAATAAAAGGCATTCGGTGAGTCAAATCGCTTTTTGCGCTCGAAGCGATTTGCCCAAGAGACTTACAGTAGCAAAGCTCCTGCTCCAGTAACGACACCCTGAAGTTGTTTTCGAACACGAATTCAAAAAGCTTGTTCCGTTTCGAAAATCTCTCCACGTCGCTCATGACGTAAACAGATGACCAGGCCGGCTTCGATTGCATTACCACTTCCAGAAACTCTCATGAGATAATCTCGTTAAAGTGAGATGCACAAAGACAAACAAATTACAAAGCTGACTCGCCCACTCACTTGCGGGGGCGCGGAGAAATAAATTATGTCTATACTTTGGCTCCTGGCACGTTCCAGCAGTTTTGTGATGAGAGTGTTGAAAAGCGAAATGTTGGACTCCATGCGTTGCGCGATCTCACAGAGAGGAAGGTTAACGTTTCGAATCGCATTCGGNCGTGAGGGCTTGCACCTAAAATCAAACTTTCTAANAAGAAACAGAGAACACTTTGTGCCTGGGACCAAATTAAAATNAAAAAGGTGGTAAAATAATTTTTCTGTGCAAGTGAAATTTCGCCATATGAATGCTGTAGTTACATTTCGAAATCCGCAAGCTTCTTTAAAGTGAGGGGCATCTTGATCTCTGTGTATACCTACATGTCTTGCCAGTCTTCAGTGTCATACCTCCAATGAACAGCTAGAAAACGTTTGCTTCGAAGAATTTCCGACACAAACTTTTGTGCCAAAACCTGAAAAGTCATAAAAGATCCAGCAGCAAGTCTTTCAACATAGTACGATTCAAAAATGCTACAGTACCTATTACGCTAGAGCTGGGTTTTCCCAACTTAAAATCGCGACCCCATTTGGGTCGCAAAGTGTACTTTTGGGGTCGCGAAACAAATTGGCTTCACAAATCAGATACAAAAGTTTTTGTAAACTTTACAAAAAAATTAAAAGTAGGCCTGCTGTGAATCTATTTCTACTGCATTTTTAGGGGCCATTCCGCGTTTCAAACTATCAGTTGTTTGCTAGGATGTCTGCCTGAGCTAACAAGTGATAATATTCAACCAAACACAAGTTATGAGTTGTTACGTTGTGATTTTTTTAACGTACTAACCAAAATTGACCTTGTTACATTCATTCCGACACGAAGGCATGCTGGTGTTTAGAAAGTTTAGGCTAGGTGCTAGGCTAGCTGGTTTGAGAACACACTGAGTAGTTTTAGACTAAAGTAAAGCTTCATACACAGTTCCTGAAGTACAGTAGGCCCTCTTAAAGTTTTATTCAGGAAAAGTTGGATCCGGAAACCATACACAATTGAAATTTCAGGAGGCCACAAACCAGCCATTATAAGCACAGGATAATTTTGCGGAGTTATTTACCGACTGAAGTTTGCAACTGGACTTTTCAAAATAGAGTAGGCTATGTGATTTTTTGATAACAAGAAATGAATACCTAGTCGTTTCTGATCTAGCCATTCAAGTACTATTAACCGTTTATACAAAATATTTGTGTTATACGGAATTCTCAAAATTGATAATCATCAAGCCCAAAAACTGATGCTTTTTGAAAAGTGTTGAGAATGTCTTTCTTCCTGCGTTGGCTAATTGTATAAATTTACGAATGGATGATCTGTCTAAAAATCATCAACTGCATCCATCCCATTAGTTGTTCTTGGAAACGTCTATGAACTAAACTGTTTTTTGTTCATTTCTTTCGCCTTACTGTTTCCATTACGTGGTGGTTTTATTACTGTGTATTTACTTTCGTGGATTATGTGCATTTGTATGATTTCGCCAAGGACAAAAATGCCTCTTCAGATTTGTAATGGGACGTTCACACGTATCATTAAAATATAAGCTATCCATGAAGGGGTCGCAAAGAAAAAAAAAATTTAATATGGGTGGCAGAACAAAAAAGTTTGAGAAGCCCTGCCCTAGACAAATACAAAAGAATTTAAAGAAAGAGACCCTGTGCAGTGAGTTTCAAGTTCTTATTCCTACTAGAGCTTGCGCAATGCCATGGGCGATTTTACTACATAAAATCTTGGCCAGCCAGGACTGGCTAAAGAAATAATTACGTAACTTTTTGCAAGTTTTAGACAAAGGCATGGCATTGGACAACGGCAAATAGCAGTTTAAACTAAAGGATTCCTGCAATGCCTGCAGTTGTTTGCCTCTTTTTATTCACTATGACAGTACTTTTCTCGTCTTTGAAATCAAAGTCCTTAATTTCCTTATGAAAGTGCATTTTGAGAAAAGCTGCTTTTTAACTGGAAACGTTTGGCGCTTTTCTTAAATAGTTTTGTACAAAACAGTTTTCTTATTTCAGATTTGTATATTGGATTGAAGAGCAGTACTTACAAGCCAAAATCTGGTTTAAATATTGTTTCTGTTGTTAAAAACTGCTCAGCATTTGCTGATTACAATTTTTATACCTAAACACTTTTGTATTATAAAAATAAAAAAGAAATGTGCTTCCAAAGTCACCAAACGACCATAAAGGCCATGTTTTTTAGAATTATTTTATCGTGTAGTTCTTGGCATCAAACGGATTTGCTTCTGTGGCATTGTCAAAAACCAGACACAACGCCTAAGGAGCAATTGATATAGATATTTTTCAAGGTGTTTTTTAATTTCTTCTAATTTTTGCTTCAGAGTTCTATTCCAATATACATACGTAGATCACTATATTAGTGAGATACGGAAACTCTAATGTAAACGAAGCTACCACTTTTTGCAGTCACCTATGGTACGTTTCAACAGGCTTCACTTTCCGATGCAGCGGAAAGCGGGATAGGGCATGCCCTATTCGTTGTAGTGTTTTGCGGTAAGCTTTAAATGCAAACAGTCAGAGTTTATTTTCAGCTGATCAAGGTTGCGATTTAAATCAAAATACAGCTAAGATTCACCGCTTCCAGAAAATTCCCCATCGATCTGTTCAGAAAGCAAGTCAATATTACGCAGGTTTGTATATGAAACGGCGAGGTTAGATTGACAAAATGGAAGAGCTATCAATTCTTTGTTACATTTTTGTGTGGTAACATTTTAGGCTAGTCTAGAAATTGCGACGCTTATCCTATTCGCATTCATTTTGAGAAGTTCGTGCACGATGCACACTTGGTATTGGCACGAAATTATGGGGAAAATGCATACTTTATTAATAGGATTGGTAGCGTAATAGGCACACCTTAAGCAAACGGAGAATGAGGTGTACAATCATTCGTTCAGGAAATGTATTTTCAGTTGACGTGATGTCTCATGCATGGGAAAGGAAATTCGTTTACTGCTCGGTACATACACCATTTACAATGATCGCAATGCGACTGGAAACTAAAGGCAACCCATTACATTATACGATAGTCTAATGCAGATAATACGATTGGCTTGTGGTGCATGCAACAAAAGTAAATTAAAAGTGGTTATGGAAACGTTCAAATCAAGAAATAACTCAGTATATTTTCGCAACCAATGCGTTTTGATTAACGATTGATGCAATTGACATTTTTTAAGCCAGTGAGATCTCATACAACTGAAATTCGAAAATGTTTGGTGCAGTCTTTCTCTACAAGCAAGCTCATCACTTTGTCAAGAGGTCACGCCTGTATGCTGCACAAGATGCAGTGGAGTGCTTAGACATTGGTTTGCCATATCGATGATAGATGTTCCAGACATCTGCCAAACTACACACGCACTACAGTACAATTGCAACTTCCTATCACAGGCATATGCTATTATGGCTTTGCTGATTCAAGATTTGAGTATCCTTTAAATATGTCGACAAGGTTGCAACACAACTACACAAAATTAGTTTCATAAAGGATAGCTTTGAACTTCAATTTAATAAGATATAAAATATCTGTAGGCCTGATTTTGTGTGAGGCTTCACGAAATATGGATGAATTTTACTTCTAATCAGTGTTGTTAAATAGCCCTAGCATTATAGTAGATGGAAGCTGAGGTCTGCTGCAGCAGTGTGGGACAAATACTATCTTTGCTCTTTTCAGATTTGCTCTTATTTTCTTTAAATAGTTATAATACCATCCAAACACCTCATTCTGCTATTCGGCAGCAGAACCAATATTGTTCGTGAGTGCGTCGAAACTACTATTTTCTTGCATTACACTGACTACACCAGGGTCTCAAACACGCGGCACGCGAGGGCATTTTGTGCGACCCGCGATGGTGTTTGGGAATTTTCAAATAATTAACATTTACGTTGTTTACTTTATGCATCGGTATTTGAAAGTGCTCGGATCGGCTAGCGAGTGAAAAAGTTCCTTTCAAACAAACGTAGAGATGGCTAGAAATATTTACCTATAACTCATGATACCTTTCGCAGGAAATAAGATGAAAAAGCTGTTTCTAGTAAGGTTCAGTCGGATGTAGGGGGGCAATTAGGGCGATCGCCCCCCCCAAAACCTACGAAAGTAACTTTATTCGTCATGATTTTGTACAATTCGGAAAACAGCATTCGCGACCTAAGGCCGTTTTGCCGTCCATTGTTATGTCACAGCAGTGTTTTGAAGTATACTTCATCTCTCTTACATTAGCGAACCCGCAATGAGACTTGACTACCAAATATACTGAAATCGCCCCCCTAAACTTACTGGCTGGNTCCGCCCCTGGGTTCAAGTACCGCCATTGTTGNGTCAGCGGCATAATGCAACCCCCAGGTTGTCATAATGAGGGCGAAAGGTACCATGCGTTATAGGCAAATCATTTCTAGCCGTCTCTACGTTCGACCTTCCGGTTACTTTATAAGCTATCATTTGGCCTTCGGAGCAGTTTGAGTTTGAGAACCCTGGACTAGATCGATGTGAGGATAACGTGAAACCAATATTGCGCAACGTACGATATTTGGGCGTGCTATATTGACGGTACCGACCAATGACTAATTCTGCACCAACTTTTTTTTGCTACTTTTGCAGCCGGTATTTGGGGGCGCACCCATCCTGAAATGAAGTTTTTGATTCAAAAACAAGGCTCGATGAACAGTGCTTGTGGTCATTCCAGTCTCATGGGTTATTAGACGGTTGCTACGGAAAGCTATACACGCTTTCCAACAATGCAGCATTTACACGAAAGTAGTGGCAGGACCCACGTAAGCGAAGATGAGCGGCCGCAGACCATTTGTGGCCGCTCACAGGGACAAAAAATGGCTACCAAGAAATGTTTTCTTTCAACTTTTGGCGATCACAAAACAAATAAAAGTATATCTTTTTAATACGAAAGGAACAATAATTCGCTATCAAAAGGAATTCTTTCCCAGCTAAGAATCAGACTTTATGATCGTACAGGGTATATATTTCGTCTACTAGGTTCCGGTAGGCATCTTCAGCTCTTATTCAAACAGAACCTACAGTGACATTCGAGTAGAACCCTAGCAAAGGAAAAATACTACATAAATGTCTTACGTTTCAAAAGTTTAATTCATCTTCACCGTTTATTTCTATGCATGACGTTGTTAATAAAACATTCAAAAACAACGATGCTAAAGAAATCTTTGTGTGGATCTTGCCATACATCAATTTTGCGCCAAAAGAAAAACAGAGCAGCATTTTATAGTGGATGTGCATTTCCTATCTTGTCGGTGATTAATTAAATGCGATTCTATGTATGGCAGTTATTTTTGGGGAGAGGTTCTACTGTAAACTGTGGCAATCTTACTTATAATGTTACGACGGTTGTACCGCTGGAGCTACGTGAAACCCGTATCCACAAGATTGCTAATGAAACTGACATTCCCGTCGAAGATGATTTAACGTACAACGCGTCATCACCAGAACCAAAGAGAGGTCATGACCCATGTCTGCAATGTGCGCTCTTTGAACATCTATTATCTTGTATCGCGCGACTGTGTCATGTATCAGATCAGTGATGTCATGTGAATGAACTCGCGACGCACTGTAACCTTTCGTGTGCTCGAGTGACTTAGAGGTGATGCGACGCGCCCTTACCTTCCCGAAGTGACAGCAACTCGACATCTGACACGCTGTGTCGAGTTCTGAGCTCGTGAGATGCTCGAGATTTATTTCCATGTACTCAAAAGGTGGCAGCAGAAACGACCGAGTACGCAACCTAATATAATAGAACAAACATCTTTTCGCTGTGTTGCGGAAGTTCTGTGTCCACAGCAAACCTATAAGTACGACTGCATTTTGCGTTGATTTCACAAAATAGGTTTTGTAACAAAAGCTGACGACGATGTTTGTATGTATAAATGTGTATATGTAACTGTAGACAGGGTAGTTTACTAAAAGTCTGTGTCGTTGAATATCACTTTCACTGCACTGCATGTTTACTTCCCACTTTTTGTTTTCGACATTGCAATTTTTTGGGCAACAGAAACATAAGGAGTTCTAACCTGTAGAAGCTTTGCACGGTTAACTCAAGGGTTTTGCACGCGCCACTTAACCCAGCGGAGACAGATTGCTGCTTAGCACAAGCTTAAGTTAGGTTCAGGTTAGAATGTTAAGCCAAACGGGGGCACTCCGCCACTCCTACAATAGCAACGGTATTCCTTCAGTGAAGTTGCCAACTATATCTATTTTGTTATCAATACTGATATTAATGTCAGAACCAGTAGAGGTAACTTCTCGAAGTTTCCAGCATCATTTTTCACGCTTAGTTCAAGCCTTCTAGGAACTTCAAATTATGAATGTATTGCTTGCAGATGTGATAGACCATTATCCAGTAGCCTACTTTTTATTGCGCCATACTGTAGTATCGCAGCAAGTGGTTGATAGCTTACAGATTTTGTACCTTGATCTCTGGAGGACGGCGGACGAAAGGCAGGGCTTGACGCCACTGTTCAAACCACGCTGGCCGGCTTCCAAGGCATCTGGAGCCAATCGCTAACCCAATGCAACGATCGTTGTGGGTGGAGCTCTGGACGCTGAGCAGATTTCTGTGCAAAAGAGGTGTTGATCGACCAGAAATCATTCTGACCCTGAAGTTTATGCATTCAAAGTTTCTTTACTGCAGCATGCTTTTGCTGCTTTTAATCCATTGCGCTATACTAAACGCTGTGAAATCTGATGAAAAACATGCTAAGCAAAAGCGGCCAACCGTAGCTTCAGCTTTGTTTACCTGGTCAAAGAAAGAATGTCTTTTACTGCCAAACGTTGATTGCAATGCAATAAAAGGATTGTGAATATACACAGTTTTGACAACTTTTATAAGAAGCAACAGGACGAAGGCAGCCATATCGCAAATTTTAGCGAACATTTAGCGCTGTAATGTATATGCACCAGTCAATATCTTTCAAAGCGTTCGCGGGGTGGTGGCTCGTCTGCTACAATTAGCTAAACTGCCAGCCATCCAGTAAAGTTCTGCGATCTTGGCATGAAACTTGGCTGAGCATGCGTCCCGTGCCTTATGGATAAACCGCACAGCTTGAACTTACGCGGCGAAAAATAGAAACCCTAAAACTGATGCAATGATGACTTACCGGGTTGCCGGGTTGTCATGAGTAAAAAAAGCCACATCACCGTTAAAAAAAGCCAGGAAGCACCATAAAAGTCAAATACAAGATGAAAACGCAACGACGCTTTTAAATACCCATGCAGGTTGCACAGCACTTTTGAAAGACAATGTAATCTATATACAGAATGAAACTCACTCAATTAATGAACGCCTCGAAAATTTTGGTCTTGCTAACGAGCAAGCTGAAACAGTAAAACTAAAAGCATGAAACAGCAAATATAAAAATTAAAAAATTTTATTGAAGAGTTTGCAATAAAAATTTATCATTCTGTGTCTCGAAACAGTTTCCAGAAATCTGTGAAAATCATCTTTAAATCTGCCCAATCGACGCAGAAATAGAATTGGTCAAGAAAAGCCAAACAAAGCCAAATTTTCAAAAAGAGCAAATCCAACAGAGTTCAAAAAAGGCCAAAATTACAAATTTGTTCTCAAAAAATTCAAACTGGCAACATTGTGACTTACGAGCAACGCAAACCAGCTTTCAACACAAATTTACATTTTCAGTGATCTGCCTTCTGTGACGTCACGAAGATTGTTGACGCTGAAGTTTTTCCTGCAGGTCACGTCGTTGAAATTGACGAATTGACGCAAGCCAATAACGCGCTTGTGAGGCATCACGCCGCAGGTGACCATTGTCGACAGTTGTTTGTCGCACAAAGCAGAAAACCTGAAGCATAAACAAGATTCTGGTGGACTTTGAAAAAACAAGCGTACATTTCACCATTTTTGCAAAAGACAGTGCAAAAGCCTATCAAGGCTGTTGGCTGAATGCAAGTGTGTGAAATGTTGCAAATGAGTAACGCGAGCTTTGGCCGCAAAACGCTTTTGTGTGTTTGGTCTCAATACTTTCGCCAGTGGACCTTAACGTTTTAACGCCTCGATACCCCTAAGCCGAATTTTCATCAATCTGGTACCCCTTTTCAACAAAGTTCACTAAACAAAACAATCTGTATGAAACAGACCAGAACTGGTAAAGAAATATTCACTAGACCAGTGAGGAAAATGGTCAATGAAAAGGCTGCANCACATTCATCAGCACCAGTANTCTTCTTCATGTGGGGTACAATGCTGCTAGATTGCTAGATCGAATATAATGTTGGAGTGTTAATACTAAAATATTCAATGGAACAACACTACATTATACAATCTGGACTGAAGCAAGTCCAAGTTCATATAATGAGGGCCTGAGTCCTGATTTGGACATTACTTCCAAACACTGTTGAATACCCCCAACATCTAATCTCCATACACCCTGGGGGTATTGAGGCAAATTTAAGAAGCCCTGACTTACGGTGATAATTTTACTAAAAATGACAGCGCAAGGCTTTCTGCTGACAGTGAAAGTTATTTTGGTTTTTGATACATCGAAATGCTTCGCTGTTTTATTTGGAATAATGTATCACGAACTTGGCGCCTAGACTTTCATAAAACTCTCCTATGGAGTAAAAGTAATTGGGTGGTTTCACCTACTAAAATGCTGGACATACTGTATATTGAATAACAAGATATTAGACAACAGGTACCTATCGTTTGAGTAAACTGCACACCTAGTTATTGATCTTACCCTTAAGAAAACAGAGTTGCATGAATATTACCCAGAGCTATTTTCACAAATTGTTGAAAAAGAAGTATTAATTTAAAGGCGCTTTCCAATGAAATCCATTCCGAGCACAACGTTAAAACTTCCGAAAGATCTTGTTTAGATGTTCGCGTTTATGTTTTTGTTTCATCTCAAATATAGCTGCGACCTAGAAAATGAAAGGCAAAACGACAAGGTCTTAATGAACCTTTTGAGTATGGGTTTCTCCAGTAATGAGTGGTTTTGCAAGTACATTCATGACATTTTCTGTTTTCGTAACATCAGTCACGTAGTTTGTGTTATTACACCTGCAAGTAACAGAACTTACGACTCCATTGAAGTGGTTGGAACGTAGTAACGAAGAGATTTAATGTCAATGATCCTCTCTGGGTTGTTCTCCACAACTGACTTGTAGGTTTGATCAAAAATCTCGATGTCGATTGCACTTGAATCTTTTTTGAAGTTTTCTGCAAAAAGGTAAGGAAACACCTGAAAAGGCTTGCAGTTAAAAGAACGTGACTGCTGCAGATAAGCCAATGTCGCGAACAACGGAATAGACCCATCGTTTCTGGGTGCTTTCAGGGCTAAGCCCTCCAAATATCACTTCAATTCAATCCCTGCATTTTTCTCGACAAGATGTAGTGTTAATATTATCCGTAAAGTTGTTACGTATTCATATGTTCTGATTTTTTCTTGATCCCGCTCCCCCACCCAGCTTGAACGCCTCTCTATAAGAGCTGGACTGTCCACGGTCTACGTTAGAACAACTTCAACAATATTTAATGAGAAATTTCATGGTGACATGAAAAATACTGCATTGCCAATTTTCCTTTGAAATACATTCTTCAATGCTTTGCTTCGCGAAATGTGTTCTACAGTTTCAAACTGTATGACACAAATGCGCAAAAACGTGTTTGAAAGCAAGTATTGTTGTTGTAGCTACAATCCAGGTATTTTCTTCTTACCATGCAGTTGGCTTAATTTTTCTTGATTTCAGCAGGTTTCAATTGCGTTTGGTAAGTTTGTTATCAAATTGCATAGAGGTATAGAGGTATTTGTGGAAAAATGAGACTTCTGAGTAGAAACAAACATGATGATTAAGATTGTGCAACCTAAAACGTCGACAAATATACTTTTATCACACAATGTTCAAACTGCTTGGTGGTTTTGTGTAAATGTTTCGTAATTATTTTTATTTTTTGCAATCAACAGCATCACTTTTCGAAAACTGAGTTTCTCAACCTACTAAAAACAGCTTCTTTCTGACTGTGAAGTTAGCACATTTTTTTAAAAGTTAGTTGATTTTTTTAAATTGTAAAAGGCACATTTTTACATGCCCCCATCGTAAAGGGTTGTTTGTACCAAATATTAAGGATTAGTTCAGCGACGTTAATGCTTGTAATGTTCTCAATATTGTTTTATTCTTTAGTGTCATAAAAAATAATTGCCGACTATTCTGTGACTATTTAATGATTAACAGTGATTGTATCACATATGGTTTCAAGAGATTACTGTGCCAAATGTGTAGCTCAAAGAATGTTCAGATGCTGGCCATTTTTTGCATTTATATTATGCAACTTATTTCCGTTTTGTACGTCTAGGCTTCTTATTACGTCATGCATCTCGGCAAAGAAATCGCTAGTGTTTTCTTATTTTGCAGTGATGCTTGCCGGTGATCAACAGCGTTTGAATCTGTTTTTTCTACTTTGTGCCAAGCTAAGGCATAAATCAATGATGTCACTGCTGCTCTGATTTCCGCGTACTGGTAAAACAGGAAGTACTTTTACATTCTAATCCTACGTGAAATAATCAAACAGGTTTGTGACCAATTCACAAACACAATTGCAAAAAATCACTCATTTTGGCATAAATGACAGTGATATACCATTAAAGAGTCATCAGATGTCGTACGGTGCTTGCATTATTTTGATTTTTAATTCACTTTTTTAGATTCTTCTTGTTTTGTTTTTCTCTGAAAGTATTTTGGGCTGTCAACTGATGAAACACTAGCTTTTTGTATTCTTGTTTCAAGTTAATAGAATACTTTTGTGGTTTATTCAACTTAAAGAAAGTGAGAGTGAGCAAAATAAATCCCTAAAACATCGAAAGAATTGTTGATGCAGTCACACAAATTGTTACAAACCTGAAAATCACTCGGTATGGATATACAATAGAAATTAGAATAGCAAAAAACAGCAATAACGACTACAGCAGCAACAACAACACCAGCCGCAAAAGAAACAACAACAACAAATAGCTGTCTAACTCACTTTCATTTCTGAGATGCATTCTCGGATGGTGGTGGAAAGGTGGAACAATCAAAGTGCGGTTCAGGGCTTGAGCTATCGGGATAGATTCTTTAAAAAGCCTGAGGAGCAAAGTATACCGCACTTTAGCACCAAGTGTAGCTAGGGGGGAAATGTCAATCAGCACTGATCTGTTTTCTATCAGCGAACAGCGTACGTTGGTGGTTTTGTGCTACAACAAATCTGCTGCACCTATTCTTATTCGTTTGCCTTTTGTTACGAAACCGCGGTTACATAACCGCCTTATTAAATTAAATACCTTTTTCGTTGGCTAGTAATTCGTTTCAACAAGGTAAGTTCACAACCAATTTATGCTCTTTGTCTGTTTGCAAACAACACTTTAATGCTTTTCTGGTTGAACTTTGAAAAGACTTCATATAGATACTTTTCTTTCAAAAATAAAAGTTTAAATCTTATTTTGGGCAGATGTTCGGAAGTCAAGCAAGAGTTTTCCATGCTACTGCGACTGTTTTTTCATAGTTGCTAAGGTGACGTACGTTCAAGTTTGTGTTTACTGTAAGATTAGCAGAAAGCAGCTTTGCAGACCTAATATAAACATCAGACTTACGAATAAAAGACTGTCTATGGAAAGAGATCCTTTCTCAGCAAAGAATCAGATTAAGATCTTACAAACTACAGAGTATATATTTCGCCTACGTGTAGGCATCATCAGCTCTTATTCAAATAGATCCCGTTGTTCTTATTCTCTTATTCAAATAGATCCCGATTACGAATAAAAGTTGAGATAAAGATTTAATGCTGTAATTTCGCTAACGTGCCCTTGGATGATATCTGGCACTAGAGAGAGCATGAAGTTTCGGTTAAACATGCAATTAAAATTTTTGACTGGAGCAGAACAAGCAAAGAAAAACAATAATTTCCTTCTTTACCTTATAACGTTGTTGGGTCCCATGTTATAGAACAAAATAGGAAGAAGCAGGCGAGAACTTGCTTTCATGGGGAATTTTCTTACGTAGGGCTCTGATTTGAAAAGGAGCTGGTAATATTCCTCCAGAAGAAGGTGACTATGATTGTCTTCAGGCTTGCCAGGAACATTTGTGCTAGCCACGTTTCGAGTTTTGTGAGGCGTTCGTTTCGCAAGCTCGTAATCGCCTGAGCGGGCTGCTTGCATTATGAAAACTTTTCCGTCGCGGAGTTCTTCTTTGTAGCTTAGTTGATACTAAATGAACAAAGTAAAGCATAGAGAAAAAGCAGCAAACGCCAAAATGGAAAGAGCAAGAGAATAAAAAACTGTTATTACCAAACGCTACGCCCACTAGCGTACGGAGGGAGGGGCCACTGTGCCATCCCTCCTCAGACCCTAAAAATAAAAAAATGTATAAACAGTATTCGGCAATGTATACTGTCAGTATTCGGCAGTGTATACCAAAATGTTTAATTTTAGGCGAATAACACTATTTTGTCTAGAAAAACGCCTCTCAAAGCACAAAATGACTATATTCTCTAAAAATTTGGGGGGGCATGGCCGCTTTGGCCCCCCCTGGCTACGCCTATGCTTTGACCCCCCCTCGGAAATTTTCTGCGTACGCCACTGGCTACGCCCAATGATTTGATCTCTCGCGGATCGCGTTCACGTGATTGACCTAGGCGTGATGTTGCAGAAAAACATTTATTTCGAAAGAAAAGTTTGACGAACAACAGAAGTAAAGCACAAGACCAGGAGCTCAGTTTTTGATCTTGACACAGATCAAGCTCAACTCTTGAGTAGACCCATATGACCTTGTAAGACTGGGGTTCCCAACCTTTTTACGATCTCGTACCACTTGGGCTCCCTGTATTGTCAACTGCTACCACTTCTTCCAGAACAACTAATTTTATGGAATCTTAGTTGATTCAGAAGTGTAATATAAATTAAGAAAACGTTAAAAGACCACAACTAAGTTTAGTGAGATTTTTGCTTTCGTTTACCTTCCAGCAATTGGTCGATGCGTGGCGTAAATTTTCTAGCAGCACATCGAAAGTCGTAGGGCAACCAATTTTTGTCCTAAAAACTTAAAATTTTGACTTTATAATTTACAAATTTTGACTTTATTTATACCTATAAATATTCTGCGTTTGCAGCTGAAAATAATTATTTCTTAGGTGTTGTGTTTAACCCAGAATTATATTCATGCACTAGGCTATACTTAGAAATTTTTTAAATATTTGTTTGTTAAACTTTAGAGATGATGGGATGATATAGGCTACTGATATGTACATCAGTAACTACAGTAGAGTGAAACCTGAAAACATCATAAAGTTGAAAGACTATATTTACATATAATGGATTGCGCATTTATCAAACAATATACTGCGAAAACATTTTTCGTGACTTGCAACGCAAAGCCTACACAATATTAAATCATCCAATAGTGCACAAAACAACATCATTACACCCAAAATTCCAACAAACCCACTGTTATTACCGAAATGCAACTAAACTTGCAAAAATATCAGTGTCTGTTGTTATAGCTTCAATAAAATATCGATGAAAATAAAAAAATTGTGCCACAAGACACGTTTCAACCTAACAATAAATTTTGACTTTGTTTTAACCTAATACCTTGCAAATCCCTCTTGGTATGAGCGTGAAATTTAGTTTGTGGACGTTTTATAAATTTTAAAAAAGGCAGGAAAATTTACGTTTATTGCCTGTTGGTTGCCCTAGTCATAATGTTACGATACAATAGGAATAGCAGGCTACAGGAATATTTCATTTATTTAGAAACAAAGCCTGATAGGTAAACAAGAAAACTGTGAATCCAGGTTTTTGTGAAATAATGGACCACCTGTATCACAGGTTGGGAACCCTTGTTGTAAGAAGAGACCATGTTTGGTGGGCCGGGCAGGCATTAAATACCCACTGTTGAACAGGTTCTTTTTCTTGCGTTTCTGCTTGCGTAACAAATATGTTTCTTACTACAGCCCCGCCGCTAATGTTATCATATGGGTTTTATCAAAATTGACTCCACAGCATCTTGGTGTGTTACTCCATGTCTCACTGAAGAATGAAGACCACATTTAAGTATTCAGAGACAAGAGAAATCATTAAATCAATTTATCGCGCAGCGAATAGGCTCAGAGGATCATCGCTCAATGCTCAACTGCAATAAAAAATATTTTGCTTTGTGTCTATTCCCAATGTATGACTAACAGTTGCGGAACAGGTGCACAATCTGGTGTTCAAGGACTGCGGATAAACAGTCTCTACCAAATTTTGTATTACATCCCCAAAAAGGTCAGCGATCAACATCATTAGGTTATCCATTTCGTCACGACGTTTGATGCCCTAGTTAGGAAAGGGTTGGTATGATTTTTCTCAGGTGTGTGCATCTTGATTTGACGTTCTATCCGCTCAATTCAAATGTCTGATGCTTTTCATAAGGTTTTGTTATTTCTTCCCATGTAACGCTTGGAAGACGATGAGCGAATGTAATAGTCTCTGGCACGTTGTTTCGATGTTTGTTCCTTTTTTGATATTTCCCGCGAACCCGTCTTGTGTTGCGATAATGCGTTTTTTGTTCTATTAAATCCCATGAGTCTGAGACAAACACGTAAATAAACAATAAGTTAAAACTTTTTTGCAAACCAGGTCAAGGAGTTCGTTTGAGTCATTCACCGTGTTGAAAGTAGTGGCGTACCTGACGAGGGGCAGGGGTTCGAACCGACACCCTGGCAAGCTACATGTAAAAACCGAGCCCCCAATTAGCTCATATTTCGGTTTAGGTTTTCAGTAGCTTGTTGTAACTTTGCATTTTTCGAAGTATTTCCCGGTGATCTAGGGTTTTAGTATAGCCATCCTCATCCGGAGTCACTATCATTTCTCAGGCACTTTTTCTTGAGTCGTTGCTCGTGGGCCCCCTTGAGCTAAGTTTCCTCCTGGCTCAAACCTCCAGTTACGCCACTTGTTAGAAGTGAGGTGACTTGCGTAATATCAGATAAAATTCTTGATTTGATTAAATGTCAAACTGGATCAATTTTGTAGTTTAAACATTTTCTGGGTTTAGATTTTTCCATAACATGTTTTTCCAAGGACGCTTAGGCAAAGAACGTGGATATATTTTGAAACATTTGACCCTTAAGAAATTTAATTGTTAAACCAGATGAGATGAACACATTTTCCTATAACTGTAAGCTGATGGTTGCTGGTAGAGGCATTGCGATCCAAACAATGCTTGATAAAGCAGTGTGGCGGAAACTCTGCGAGAGAGAATAATCGTTTTGAGAAGAACGGCGCAGTAGCGCTCGAGCGAATGCTGGCGAAAGAGTGCACGACAGACCATACGATTTTGGGCATATGTTTCGCTGTCGGAGTCGGAGGACGAGATTGTGAGCAGGTGCATTTTTACATCTCTGAAATAAAAAGGGGGAGGGATGCCCAACACTCCGAATACCTGAGATCCATTCACCATAAAGAATGTTGTTTCGTCAGCGATACTTAGAAAGACGGAAAACGTGACCAAGTTAGCGCAAGCGCCTTGTTTTGGGATAACTAAAGGTGTGTTCTAAAATGACGTCGTTTTGATTTTGTCTCCACATGACGCCAAACATACTGCGGAGGCTTCGTATGGAAAGTTTTTTTTGCTACATGGATGTTGCTCAAGTTTTGGAGTTGTACAGAAGAAATTCTATCTGAATAAGAGCTGATGATGCCCACTCAGTAGGCGAAATACATACTCTGATAACATCATAGTGTCTCCTTCTTGGCTGCGAAAGGATTTATTTCAACAGACTTTAAGGAAGAGTGCTATGAAAGTCTTGTAGATGTTGCTTTTGTGTGCAATGTAAAATGTTAATCGCGCCATGTTCTGAACTGAGTCAACTGAAGGTGGCAGTTCCTTTCCGTGTTCTGGACTGAATTTCTTTCCCAAGAGTAGTCTTTGAACATACGTTGAGTATGAGAAGTTAGGTTGCAAAAACTGTCGACTTTTTGTCCTAGTCGTTTCAACATGATATCCGCCTGGGTCATGTCAGTGCAGTGCACGTCAATTGGTGCTTTGCAACAGTTTTCGTTGCTAATTACCAGAGAAAAGGCATCACAAGTAGTAAAACAGTCCATTAGAGATAGAAGGCCAGTTTCGCTGCGTGAAATGAAAACAACATTGTCTGCAAACAGCAGTTAACTTACCAGCATGCGCCGAGTTTTTGCTGCTTTGGCAAGTAATATAGCAAGATTGAACAATGTTCCACATTTGCGGGTGCGTAGGAAAATTCCATCAATGATGAAATTTGTATCATCGTCATGGAAATTCCAAATTCCATGACGCATGGAGATGAAATGCATGACTGAGAACAGCAGAGAGGACGATTCCAAACAGAGTTGGCGACAAAACACAGCCTTGCTTTATGCCGCGTTTCAGCTCAAAATGAGACGAGAGATCACCTTTAAATGGGATACGTGCTTCCATATCGTCATGCAACGACCTGAAAATTCTGAGAAGTTTAGGTGGAGAGCCGATTGTTCGTAAAACGATGCATAGTTCTCTCCCGGCAAAATGAAATGCTTTGGTCGAGTCAACAAAGGCGATGTGCAGCGGGCGGAGTCGTTCATGGCACTACTGGATTTGGCGCAGTGAGGTCATGTCAGTAACTGATAGTTACAGCGGAAACCATACTGCGATTCAAGGCAGAACCTCTCCGCACGAGTTTGGATGTGGGATTGCACGGCCCTGGCAAAGACGTTCCCAATATAATATTCAAAAGAGAGACGCCTCGGCCTCTATAATTTGATGTGCTGGTTGGCTAACCAAAAGAATGGACCCCATGAAGCATGTAGCTGTGTGCTCATGCTCAACGTATGAAGTCAAACGATCTCGACGCTCAAACTGTCAGTGTAAGATTTTGCTTCTCGCCACTACTACAAATGGAAGTATATTTTTGTATTCAGCGAACGTAGTAAGGTATAAATACTTTTTTGAACTACAGACTGGTCATCGCTTCCCGTACTTAATCCAAACAAGGCTTTCATTTTGGTTGTGCTTCGTGTTACTTTGATCAGACTAGCTAGATAGCTGGACTGGCACTCTGCACATGCAAAAATCACTTTATAGAAATCTGTTGTATAGAACTTACCTTACTTGTTTGCTGTATAGTCAGGAATGTCGTCAAGCAAGCGAAAATGACCACTGTAATCAACAAACGTTTCAACATCTGAACATGTCCTATCAAAATGACTAAAATAGTGCTTGACTCCCAGGCGTTCGCGCATAAAAATAATCTGCCAACTTTTAAAACAATCTTTCATTATTCGAAACCTGTACCATTTTTTCTCTGCTGCACACCGATTCTTAAGTGCAAGTTACTGATACGAGACGGCAACTGCCGTTATGCCCTAAAGCGTTGACGACTTGTCAGCTTCATCGCCCGAAGAAATTTTCAGTTGAGTTTCTTTCAAGCTGTAGAAGCGGTTCAGGATTCGATAAGAGTGGTTTGAAAAATTGCATGCAGTCACAAAATCTGCTGTTACCTGCTGACTTGGGCAGTAGAAGAAAGTTCGATCCATCATAGTTTTAGCAAAACTTGAACTCTTTAAAGGCCGAAAATCACTGACTTTGCCACTGCCAGTCAAATCCCTGAGGGATTAAATAATTATTTATCGTTTTTTAGTCATAACGTGCTAACCATTAACGCTAGATGGCTATCAAGGGCTCTAGAGATGCGGATTTCGCCTAGTTTATTTCAAAAGAAACGCGTAAATTGGCATGTACACTTTTTACTCAGCCCATGATTACGTCATCTAAAAATCCCTTGACCTCTCGCAATCAACCGTGGCGTCACGCCAAAAAATCGCAAACCCAAAAGACCCCGGATTCTTTAAAATCGAAGCTAGGAGACTTTCTGCTTCTTTAGAGGGTTCGGACAGCTCTAGCTCTATCGGCCGGCAAGTTATGACTGGACAAAGTCAAAGCCAATGAGCGGCTCTGCGGTCCTTAAACGGTGACAGATGACCGAAAGAACGGTACAAACACCGCAAGCGGTTGAAACGCGGTAATTCCGCATGTGACGCTGAAGCAGCAAGTGCGTTGTTTCGGAATTCGTTATTTTTGTTACCTAAACCAGAGGTCTCAAACTCAAATTGCACCGAGGGCCAAATGAGGACTTATAAAGGAACCCGCGGGGCCGCACTATGACGCTAACGTAACAATGGCTGTACCTAAACCTTACTAGAAACAGTTTTAAATCTTATTTTTTTGCGAAAGGTGTCATGAGTAACAGGCAAATCGTTTCTAACCGTTTTTACGTTCGTTGAAAAGTATATTGTTCACTCGCTAGCTGTAGTCGAGCACTTTTAAACACTGGTGAATAAACTAAATACGTTTTGATTATTTCAAAATTCCCAAAAAGCATCGCGGGCCACGTGTGACCCGTCGGCCGCGTATTTGAGACCCTGACTTACACGCAGGACGTCCACNTTCTTGTTCAAGCGAGAGGTCTCGACTCTGCCTTTTCAACCGTATGAACAGAATACCGGCGTATTTGAGTCCTAATTTGTTTNGTGTTTGCAAAAAAAACTTTTTTGCCTCCAACCGATCGGTATGGTTTATGGCTTTTATTTCTTGACAAAAATACGATATTCGTATAAACGTCTTCAAACGCTGACAGGCAAATGTCAAGCAAACAAATGTTACTCCAAATATCTGCAAGCGAGCAATTTTTCGTCAAAATCTCTTGCGCAAATTCACGCTGACTGCTTTTCGATCCAACGCTCTTCAAAGTGATGAAATAAAACGACTTGCGACAAAACGCTGGAAAACGAACAATGACAATGAAACCTGATGGAAGTTTGAATAAGGAAGCAGATCATCTCATGACGCAATGAAAATTATTACGTTATTTTAACTGCTCTCAGGGAAAGAGAAGACAAATCTGGCAAATCGATGTACAGGGTGTCCATAAAGTCTCTTTACAATTTAAAAAAATTGTTAAAAAATGAAATGATGAGATATCGCAATGAGGTTTGTTTTATGTTAATCAATATTTCATAAAGGTTTTATTGACACTAAAATTTATTGTTTCAGA
>JGI24159J19872_10000373_pt1 | contig 37865 bp, 27 predicted proteins | sample Ectturendosymbi4_FD_19872 | JGI IMG/M metagenome (IMG submission 19872) | reverse complement strand
TTTTACTGCAATTCATAATAATAGGCCAATAGCGTATGGGGGGCCCCACGTGAAATTTCGGGGGGGGGCTCACTTACCCTTGCCACGGCACTGGGTGATGGTGATATGAAATTTGAACGTAGCCAGTGCAGGGATCTGTGTGAGAATTATATTGCTCATTGTCTATTTGCCTGAATCTTTTTTGGTTTAGAGGTAGTGCGTGTTTCGCGTATGACAAGACAGTCATAAATCAACGCAGGGTTGAAAAGTCAGCTTTTGAGAATCAGTCAGAAGAAAATTCAGTGTAAACAATGAAATGAAAGACTTTGTTGGGAATATTCTGCAAAATAAGTTTTTCGCCTACTGTTACATCTTTCTATCAGGTACACGTCGATGCACACCTATCTGGGGCGCTGCTGTGCTACTTAGGTGCAGCTGGTGTCGAAACCTCACTGCTGTTAACTGTATACTGCATTGAATAGCCTTCACCCTATCCACGCTGCAAACTCGTAATAGTAGTTGTACACTATAACATTNTTGTGGTTACACCACAATCACAAAATGTCCATAANCTACCACAAAAACGGATTAGTCAGTAGTGACCAAACCGTNGGAAGATGGTTTATTTTTATGTGTTTTGTAGTAAGAATATTTTGAGNAAACTGGTTAGCTATCAACAGCGTACTTGTCTCTGTGTCAAGATGGAATTTGCGGTTNGAACCATTTTGCTTTCATGTGAATTGTTTTCACTTTCTAAAGCTGCTTTCGTTCATGTGAGGCCGGCACAAGTGTATACGGAAAATGGTGTTTCGATTTACATGTGCATTGCTGTGGAATTTGCATGGTTATCACATAATTTTCAACATAGCAGTATACGTGTGTGATTGCATCTGCAGCGGCGTTTAGGTGTCTGTAGTGAATAATAACGCTAGTTCATATTAAATTATATTCACAAGCCTATGTTGGGTTTGACAGGTTTAATCATCGCAACTTAATCTTCAAAACAATGAACAATCACCATGCAAGATAGACATTTATGTTGGCCCCCCTACCTTTTCCTTGGACCCGCAGTGCCCCCCCCCACTTATTTCATTCTAGAATCGCCACTGTCAATGTAAAAAGTGAACCCCTTTTAGCCGGCATTTTGATAGTAAGTAGCTGTGGCGGCATGGAGATGGCGCCACATTTAAATAATGGTCACTGGTAGATGGTGCCCATACGTAAGAAGTCACTGTGATAGTTACCACAAGCGAATTATCGTAATTCACTTATCCCTACATAATGTTAGTACAAACTAGTATAAGTAGGGTGAGCTCTATTGCTGCTGGTTGCTTTCCCGCTAGTTTAATGCCCCGAATTACTTTCGTTATCTTGTGCTTGCCTAAGTAGTTCTAGGTTAATGTTTTTGTTAATAAGTTAATGTTTTTTCGCGTTTTTCGGGATGTTTTCGTTTTTCAGCTAGTTAGGACATCGACGACATCCAGATTAACAGATTAAGCATTTGGGGGCAATGCCCGCTCAATGTTTTTGTGTCTCCCCAAATGTTATTGTGCCCAGAAAATGTTTTAATAAAACATAATAAAAATAATGATCTCGTCCCCCTAAAAATGTTTTTGCTCCACTTAACCTTCAAACCGGGCTCCGGGCTTTCTATCATTTCGTAACTTTTTCTAAGTGTCGGCTAGTGGTCCCCCTTGCGGTGACCAGTGGGCCCTCTTCGCTAAGTTTTTCCCCCTGGCTTAAACCTTTAGTTACGCCGCTGTCTACCACATTGAAACAAACGACAAAAGATGAGATGTTGATCCCGTGGAAGCCAAAAATCTCATGTAAATCAACGCAAAATTTTTTGAAGTGTTCGGATTTAATTTTGCCTCTTTTTGATTGTCCACAAAATTGGTCCGCGTTATTTGTCGGTCGTGCAAGCACTTTTATCATTCGCCGACCCACCAAACTGTCATTGTGTTTTGCCTACTTACGAGCGGGAATAGATAGAAGAACCATTACTTTGAAGTCCAGATTCGTAAATGTAAAGGGCTCTTAAACTGCTCTGAAGCTTAACTAGGAAAGGTGTGATTTGTGAATGCCATTCAGCACACTCGTTCCTGTTTATCAAAATATTGGACAGCTATATGCTTTTATTACATCAATCAAACATTTAACCATGCGCGTTGCCTTTAAACAAGAATAGGTTTACGCTGGTGGTTATCGAAAGCGAGATAAGCAATTAGTTCATGTTAGCAGTTTTCTCCACGTCGGCTGTTCTTCGAATAAAAGCGCCGTTCAACAAAATTGAAGTAATTGCATTGTAAGCTCAATTCGCTTGTCAGTTCAGTTTGGTTGACGTAACTTTGCACTTGCGCTGGCCACTTGGATCTCCATTGCAGAGCTTGCTTTACAACTTTCGGCATAATTACGAGAGAGTTAGCTGTAGACTGTGTAATGTCCAACACTGCAGCATGCTTTCATTCATAAATATGGACGTAGCTGAGGGACATATGAGCTACGCCTACGCCCCTCCAAATAAAAGAAACTGTTGTGTTTTCATGTAGAATACATTCAAATCAACTCCAATAAGTTGCTGTATTTTTTATATTCATACAGTTATTTTTCTAAAATATCTTCATCAAAAAGATCTGAGCCCGGTTGACTGAGTAGGATGGCATTATAACACGGCTACTGATGGGCACCACGCCCAGTTTTTCCATTGGGTCCCGCACCTACTAGGGCCGGCCCTGATCGCACCAAATGAATTTCAAGGGAACAGAAATATTGGGAAGCATCGTCGATCAAAAGCAACTTCTACTCGAATCTCTGACGCAGTAGATTGCGTTAGATAAATTCCGCTTGGTCGCAGACGATGTGGAATTTAATGAATGACGATTTTATTAACCTGCGGGCCTCGAATAGCAAAGCAACGAATGTAGATGGTAAAAAAGCTATAAATCATTTGATAATAATTTAGCAACTCAGGCTTTTCCGCTGTTGTCCTATCTTGTCAAGCGTAGGCGTGGAAACATTTTTTTCCCTTTACTGTAAATTTCTCGGTTGTTCCTTCAAAAAAGTGCTATAAATGAAATGTGTCACATCCACTAATCTAAGAAATATCTGAGGTCAGTGACGCTCCGTGCGAAGTTCCAGGTTAGCAATTGTGTGACCTGAATTTCGACAATCATGTTCATGGAAATGCTCAGTTTCTAGGCCAAAGTGATATAATGCACATGTAGCAGTAACTGAAAAGCTCACAATAACTAATATACTCAACGTTGTTATACAGCTGCAATTAGAATTTTGCAAAAGTATTCAGCATTTACTTGAATACCCCACAAACAAAAATCATCATAATTTCCTTCAGCACCTCACCAAATCCATTTCAACATGAAGTTTGTCAAACCATAAAAGCTCAAAGATTTTGCTTAACACCAGATCTGTTGTCGTAACAACCAGGGGTTGCAGATAGTCTGGTGATTCCCGGGGCAACTGCTTGATTGCATTCCCCCCACCAAATTCTAGTGTTGAGGAATGTGAAAAATACAGGCATTTGAAATAAGTAAAAAACAGTTTTGACAAATAAACAAGTTCAGAAAAATTGAATAAAAATTAATTCAAGGAGTATTTTTTGTTTTTAATGTGTTAGGTTTAGAATAATTTCTTTTATTCTGTGAGCTTGGGACATCTGTTTACAAGTAAATTTATTCCACTCATGGGTAAGCTATGCATTGAGGAATTATATTGCATTTATTCATGCAAGTACGTATCAGATAGGCCCACCACAAGAAGATAGCACTTACGTCATGTTAGGAGATAGAGTTGGCTATTGCTTCTCTTAGAAATAGTTTCTTGAAAAAGTAGTACAACCATGCAATTAGATGAATTGCCGCCCTTTATATTTTTCTGAACTATAAACAAATTGCTAAGGATGCTTTATTCAGTAAAAGAGATGAAGGTAACGATGCAGTGCTTCATCTGTCTCTCAGGTCACCTAACATACATTTGCATGCTCCCTCAAGCAAGTTCCCATCAGATCCATGCAGCACGTTTTAGTGGCCAATATGAAACGTCTAGGTCAGGGGTGCAAAAATGCGGTCGCGCACTCAGGCCGCGCGACCAAAAATGTGGAGTTGCTGCGTGCTACTAACATTCACACAAAATTTTGCACCCCTGGTCTAGTGACAAGATTTTTATAAATGCACTTCTTGTAATTTCAGTCTTTGGATGACCCACTGCCTTGTATGTCCGGGGCCGTCGTCTCGTTCATGGCCCTTCTGCACATCCCTGGTAACGACATTGTTTAAAAGCATGGGCAATATGACACTCTGCATGCACTGTGAACGCTGGATTCCAGTCCCATTGTGACGCAAGTATAACATGATAGGGAAACCGGAAAGTTGCAACCCTGGCTTTCTGAAAGCATTGTGACGCAGCCGTGAGTCAAACTACAACAAGCGGGCGCCTGGAGACAGAAACTCCGCCCTGAAACAACACTTAGGTTCATGATTGATCGCTTTGCGAACCTTGGTGATCTTGATGAGATTTCGCAATGACATTCGACATTTTGTGAATTATAATTATCAGCATCCGCTGACATTTGACATTTCGTAATTAGTAGGCCTACGTAACATTCCAACCTCAATTTGGCGCCCCCAAAGTGGTGCGCCCGGGGGCAGATGTCCCCCCTTGCCCCTCCCCCTTGTTACGCCACTGGGTGGGAAGCGCGATCTGACTCCCCATTGAGAGAACGTGGAAAGTCTTTGAAGTTTATTAAAGAGGTGTTCGATTAAATGGAGGAGTCTAGATAGAGGAATTAATTGTTGTATTCAACCATAACGTCATAAATTGTATTTTTACTCCAAATAAAAGCACTATATATACGAGTTACTATAATAAAGTATACGAGCTTCTATGGTAGTTTTCAACTGTTCGCCTAATTCGTCACTACGCCTAAATCGTCACTTTTTTCTAATCGCCCTGAGGTGACGAATTTGGCAAATTTGTATTTTCCCACAATCACAGTGTCCATCACTTTTTCAAGCATCCACCAGTAACCAATAAATGCTCACGCAAGTTGTTCGAACAGACAAACGCACCGCAGTGGCTGGAAGCATTCATTAAACGTTCACTTCCTGGGACCAGTTAAATGTCGGTGACGTTTCACTTTCTCGTGTAAAGCCACATCAAGGCCAACAGTTCTTTTATCGTTACTTGAGTTTAACCAACGAAACCAACAAAGAGCGTTGTCAATTTCGGATTGACTAAAACATCACAGACGGGAATGAGCTCAAACTGTTTTCAGCTGAAATAACAGTGAGTACAGAAAATGCACATGAGAACAAACAATTCAAGTGAAAGGAGATGATAACCCAGTAGTGAAATTGCGATCAGCGAACCTGCACCAACTGTGGCATCCAACCTCGCCTTAACTGCTCTTACAGAAAAGAGTCATTCCGTTTGCTCGCGAACTTTTTTTAAAAGAAGACTATAACTCACGAAGTACAAATAACATCAAGCAAATTTGCGAATCAGGCGGAAATGCAAAGAGCGTGCACGCGTGTCGCAGGAACTTGTGACAACAGAATGGCAAAGATTTCACAACCGTTGAAAGAAACAGGTTCCAGGTCCTCTCCAGGATATTGAGCAACGTGAATGCCGACGCGGTGCACTTTGAAGTAAAGCCCGTTAGATTGGAATAAAAACAACAGAAACGTTTAAACACTTAATAAAAAATTTGTTTTTCTCGCTGCAAGTACGGTGCTTGTTCTCTAGCGATGGCCGCCCACTCACGTGCGAACAAAGCTAAATCTCAAAACTTTCAGTGGCAGAGGCGAAAAATTTTGGCACCGTTATTGCAACCGCATTCAATCTCCAAGACAACCAGCGCAATTTCCCCTCCTCCTCAAGAGACAACCAGCGCAGTTCCCCCTCCTCCCATCTCACTTTCATCTAGTTCGCTCATCAACCAGCGGTGAAGCGAAAACAAACAGCAAATAATGGCATCATCACTTGGGCAGTTGGCATTTTGCGAGATGTTTCTAAGCAACACTTATCCTGGCTCTGCAGGTGGAAAAAGCTTGAAATACGCCGATGTTTATTAGGACTGTATCGAGACGTGCCCGGCGCATCACTGCAGTGGACCAGCAGTTTGCAAAAACTGATGAGTCGACGCAGAACTGTTGAATCAAAGGCGGTCTGAGCTGAAAGAGCCACGAGATTGCACATGCTTGCGAACTAAGCCCCTGATCCGAGGAAAATCAACTTTGTTCGAAGCCCAATTCAGCACCAACGAGAAAAAGTTTTGATGTGTTCCATACAAGAGATGTCACGGATGTTCTGCTACGGATGTGATGCTTTGACCTGGACGAATTGCGGCTCGATTCAAGTTAACAGCGGCAAACAACAGCTGGTATTAACTCAAACCTGTCATGAAAATACATGCGAGCCGGAAGTAGTCACCACATACTTGAAACGGAACATTACTTGTGGAAAAAAAGCGATTTGCGCTCAACGCAACTTGTCGCCTAACGCAAAGTCGGCTTCTGTTAAGGCAGTTTTCGTGCAAATAAAATTACAACCAGAGAAGAAATATTTGCCCGGACTAGGAATTAATAGATTTACGCCTGTTTGAACGGTTGAAATAATTTCCGTACATAGTTTCTGCAGAGGCCGCTTCGTCAAAAGGCTCAAGGCAGGTAAATCTACAGCGTTTTCAGAAAAGGAAAAAGCAACACGTCTGCAACGTATAAAATAATATCTTAATAGGAGACATTAAAACCCATAACAGGCACAGAGAAAAAGCCATCGCTGGTGCAGAGAGCACGTGCTCAAGAACAACAAAGCTCAGGAAGCAATTGCCTAGTCAGTGGCTGCGTGCGAGCCTGTAACAAAATACAGCACGGTAATTGGGAGTTTGCGAAAAAGTGAAACGCGGCTCTCAAGACGAAAGCAGCATGCGTTTGCTGGCGAAGCGTTGAAATTTGCCTTTCTCCTTAAGCAGCGCGCAGGTCTCCAAACAATTTAAGCAACTGTGCATGAGCCGCATGGTTAACAACATATAAAGGCGAAGATGTTTCAAAACACACATTCAACACACCTTTAAAACTTAAGAAGTAGCACGTAGCGCTATTTCGAAAGACCGCAACCTGCACGTTGAGTAACGCTACCATTAAACCCACGTTGCGATTTCCGTCAAGTAATCAAATCGATGTCCTTCGTCACTATTAAAGAAATGTCAATCGCAAGCAACAATCTTCCCGTTTCTGTACGTATCGAACAGATTGCCGATGTTATTCATGCAAACGCAAAGTTGACAATTTAACATCAACGCATCCATTTCACCCCCAAGTGCAGCGATCGGCATTAATCTCGGTTTAAGAAAGTTTTTGAAAAAAAAGTAGTGCAGGCAGCTTTTTTCTGAAAAATAGAAACTGCGAGCTCAAGACTGAAGCATTTTTTTAGTGATGCGAGAACCTCTTGTGCGTCAAAGAGACGGTAAAGGTTGAAAAATCTTGCGATCGTTTTTCAGGGCAGAACTGAAAATCTCTGCCCGTGGGTGTCGTACGCAGCTGAGATCGAAACAGGCTCCACGCTTTGAAGCAAGTTGCGTAAAGTAATCCGGCAAGCTCTATGATTGCTTTGATCACTGAGCACGGTGGCCGTGCAGCGGTCGTACACGGTGGCAGTGAGCATACTATCCAAGGCTGGCGGCGGGCCTGATGCAGTGACGTCGCATTATTCAGCAAAAAACTTGCATTCCAGCGTTGGTGACGTGAGTTGACTCTCGTTGTTTGACGCGGCCTAGCAATAGGCGGTCAAACCTGTCACTGAATGCTTTTCAAGAAGTTCTGCAAGTTGTCGATGACATCCTGCGACGACCAGATGTCAGCGAGCTCGTTGCATTCAAGGTAATTGACGTGTTTCAATTGTGTAACGAACGAGTTGCGGATCAACGCCTTGGTGGTTTGCAGCACCTGAAGACAAACGGAACATCTGGTAAAAGTTGACAGAGAAAAACTGCTGACAACATGGTTCGAGCCAACTGACAGAGCCGCACAGGTGCTGCTTGGTGGAGTTAGGAGTGAGAGGTTAGATCTGCTAAATACTTTCGATGCGCAGTGACAACCAACCACGAATCGCGACAATATGTTCGATAATTACGCACAACTAAACTAGGGCTTTCCAAGGACGAAGAGCAACAGGGGAATTGCTCTTCAATGTGACCTTGCAGTGTAGTCCCTGATGCGTCTTTCAGCCGCAAACAAGTGATACGTTTCGCAAACTTTTAGATGCAAACTGACGTGAAATGCCACTGTGCAGAGACTGTATAACTTACCTTGCATCCAGATTATTTCACCAGAGAATGCGCCAGTGCGGCTTGCATTGCATTCGAGCTCGACTGGCCTGGGCGAAATTTCTTTGCTTCTTGCTGATTTTGTGCAGTGCAAAATGCTCGGCCAGCGGACGCCACCTGGCCTCCGCAGCAATCGAAGCAAAGCACTCGCAGGAGACCGTGGTCACCAGCGCACTACTACCTTGCAAAACGTCAGCCAAGCAGGCAAGCGCATGGCATCCTGCTGCACTTATTCATCTCATGCTACAGAAATTTCACGGTTTAAGTTTAGTTTTCTCGGGCGTGAAATAAACGCAGGTCCACAAACTTTTCACACGGTACAAGCCTGAAATACTACTCTTGCAACCGAATTGATGAAACGCTAACACTGCACGAAAAGTAGGAACCAAGTACTTTTATTTGGGACTGCTAAGAGAGTAATGAATTTACAGGGAGGCCAGTCAACAGTATGTTACTAAAACAAAGTCCCCTTGACGTCAAACAAACATTTTGGGGAGGCTTGTAGGAAAGTCTGCTTTCAGGGTACCATGGCTCTCTCTGGCACACCCTGTTAACCGATCGTTACCACAGCAAGTACCGACCCTACTACCGACAAATCATAACACAAGTACATCTGTGTGGCTTTCTACAACTGCAGCTGAGGTGCAGCATTTGTGCGTTCGAGCATTGAGTGCGTAACACTGATAGTGACGCGCCAGGAAGCCTTACTTCCGCATTCCGTGATGCGATCGTTTTCACCGCGGCCAGAGCGTTTCGCTGCAGGCTTTCGTGGGCGAAGACCTCGGTGATGAGACCCTTCTCCTTCGCTTGTTCGGCGGTCAGTTTCGATCCGTTTAAAAGCATGTCGTTCGCCTGGTCGTGAACGATTAGAAAAAAAGAAAACAAATTCAGCAAATATTTGATTATTACAAACCCAAACCCCTGTGAAATATACCAATCAGCAACGCAGTCATAATTTGAAAACGTTAAAAAAACTTCATAAAAACCAGCAGCCTCACTTTCGAAAAATACTTTGAAAATCCCGAAACCATGAAACAGTCAGCAAACCTACCGCCAGGTGGGGTTGCAGAACTACTGGTTACACAAACACCTGAAAATAATCCATCAGTCAAAGCTTCTTCAAAATAATTATCTAGGAGAAATTTACAATGACACATTCTACGACAAAATAGCGGTGACCTTAAAGTTCTTACACCGATTAATCGTAAAAAGTTGACAAGGACATCTTGCCTTACATTTTAAAAAAGTTTCCTACAAACATCCGCCTGCATCGAAAATTTCGATGGTAGTCCACAAAAAGAAAGGCAGAGGCAAATACATTATTGTAAACTATGGAACATCTTATATCATTCTTCATTATTCAAATGTTTTTTGTTGTTTTTTTTTCAAAAACGCAAATGAGTTTTCGATAAGAGTCATTATCTGCACGAAACCAACACAGGTGCAAGAATACATGAATGAATGTCATAATTTTATCAACTGATAAACTGCCATCATTAATATCAAGCCAAGGATGAGTTGTCGACACTAATTTCAAAATTAGGAAGAATTCCAATCAAGCACAGTTTCAATTTTGCTGTTCAGTTCATTCAAATAATAAAACATGTCCGCTAGGAATGCCAATCTGTTCTGAAAGATCACATCGGAAACATGTGCTTCAGTTCTTTTTCCTGTTCGGTTTCGAGAAATTCAACAGCCTCTGGACCCTGGTAGTGCACATACAACCCGAATCAACATGTCCCCTTCAGACAGACAGCGCAAAGAAGTGTAAAACAACAAAGATTCATATTCAGCCTCCAAATCTGGACTCGGTTTTCGGAAGAGTCGAGTAATTACAGCACTCACTGGTACGTAGTTGACGATTTTTTAAATCCAGCATTTCCTTGGTCAATTGTGAAACATCGTTTATCGTATTTTCATTTTTTATCGGCCATCGCCTCTCCATATTTGATGCAGTGCACGGCGGTAACATTAGGATTTCTCTGCTTGACAAATTCCAAGAACCAAGATCGCGTATCGAGCATAGCAAGCGCCCCACCCGTGCAAACGCTGCTGAGTTGATGCGAATCCGGTTCAAGGAAGTATTCAATAAGATTCAGGACATCAGTAGATATAGTGGCTGTTTCTAATGGGCGGCAAAATATAAACTATCGTCAATAGTTTGGTTGTGGACATGCGGAACCTCTCTAACATAATGAAATATTTTAATAACTCCAGGTGATGAAGAATTCCGTAATAAACTGCAATCCCTGTTGTTCCTCACTAATGGGGAATTCCCAACAGGTTAAGAACCGTCACTGTTCTGGGCAAATTCAATATCATCTCAAAATCTTGATCACGTTACGGGCAAACACACAACGCCGCACTTGGTAAACGTACATACCTAAATGCTTTTTTGATTTGAAGTTATGCAGTTCTTTAACGATATGGTATCGAAGACGTCCAACGAGTGTTGCAGTCTATCACGTAACCCCAATAAATCGAAACAGTTTGATAACCTTCCTAATCATCTCTTCATCTCTTCTAAAGTTGAAGTTAAATGTCACCTTACTAGCAACCAGCCAATTACTCAAAGTTTGGGAAGCATCCTCAGTGAATCTTCTTTACCAATTACATCTTCAAATGACGTGAAAAACAGGCCCATTTGTATTCTTCTGTCTCAAATATTTGAAGAGTTCATTCACAAATACCTTTACAAGTATGTTGAATCAAATAACCTGCTTCGAGACCGCAATTCTAGATTACATAAACGCTATTCTACAAATCCTAACTTACTCATACGTTTGTTGAAGCCCATGACAGTCGCTGTTCATCAGGTGTTGTGTTTTTGATATTTCAAAGGCTTTTTACAGTTTTTCACTCAGTTCCTTTCTTCAAATCACGCCAGCTTGGTGTCATTGGCTTTCTTCTCAGCGTTACAAATGCCATATTTCACAGATAAGTCGTAGTTTGTGTGCTCAGGAAGCTATCGATCCAACTTACTGCTTAGCAAGTGTGGCACGCCTCAGGGTTCAATGCAGTTCCGTCGCAACGGGGGGCTTTGGTGGGACTAGGTCCCCCAAACAAAGCTCCAAGCCCCCAAATTGAAATTTGAAACATTATAAATCAGCGGAATTTTTGTCAAATTTGAATGTCAAGTCCCCCCCTGCACAAACGTAATCCCCCCACACAAAAGCACCCAATTGACTATCTAGCGACAGTTCTGGTTCAATGCTCGGCCCATTACTTTTTTATAGTGTATGTTAACGACATTGCTACAAACATCAAAATCTTCTATTTTCGTATTTGCGGATGAAATCACATTAACATGTTTTTCTGTAAGTCCTGCTACCTTGCACAATACTCTATCTGAAGATCCGAATCACTTGGGAGTTATGGTCTGGTTAGTTTAGTTTTACTTTACACTTTGTACCCTGCTCAAAAAGGATTTTGGACCCAGATACAAAAAAATACGGGAAAAAGATTTTAAAAGATTCAAGTTTTTTAGTATGTGGAGTCGTACAAAACTCCAGGAAGCTATCTTTACGTATTTACCAGCATATTTCAACGGAATTTCCGCGCCATAGTCACTTACCGTCGCTATTCCCATTATCTTAGGGAAGAGGTAAGTCGAGCAAGCCACTGGGGTCAGACCCATTGCAGTATGTGGGGTCCAGAATATGGCGCGGTCTGACGAATAGACTGTATCGAAAAGCGCAAGCATTGAACAACCTAATCCGATCGCTGGACCTTGAACAATTGCCACCAATGGCTTTGGGAAGTCAATGAGCTTGTCGACAAAACGTCTGAATACAACAAAAACAAGGATTTTAGCAAAAAAGTGTTGATGGGGTTGTTTCGTTTCAATGGACCAGTACCACACTCATAAATGATATCAGCACTACAATATGTACAAAAGATACCAACCCTACGATCTCCGTCATCTTTAACGCGGTGCAGTCGTGTTTTTTTGGCGATTTGAGAATTTCAATAAGAAAGGAGATGTCCAGCCCGCTGCAGAAAGTATCTCCAATTGTGCTGAAGATGGCTATGCTGCATCTGCTTGAAATGATCGTATCTAGTGCATTGGTGAGTTCCTCCAAGAACTGCATAAGGATAAGATTAGCAACATTCTCGACAGCATGAGATGCCCTTCTTCAGAATAATTAAAATGCTGCATGGCAAGTAATCACATAACAACTTCGCAGAATATGCGTTACACGAAAAAAGAAATTTGAAAACAAACGCAAAGTATGGAATTCAAAACATCAAGTAGTCTTAAAATTTCATGGATCACTAGGGAATAAATTTGTTAGTTCCAAATACTATAGTAATTTTTCAACAGATACTTCGAATAGTGAAACTGTCAAAGGAGAATACTGGCTTAAGCCCATGACCGTATTTGGCAGTGTAATCCAGATTTGCCCCCATACAAAACGTCAGGGACATGGATGTACTTACACATTGGCCAATGAATGGCAGTTGGCGATAGCAATACGCTGGTAAATTGGAAGTTTTTTTTAGACTTTGGATGGGTATTATCAAATGTATGTTTAAAAACATGTTTCGTAGAATACAGCACTGAAAAGTCGGAAGCGCCACTAGCGACAACCCGTTTTAGCAAATTTAGTAAAAGACTGGAACATTTTTTTTCAAATCCCCAACGACCGTTGACTGGTGTCAAATTTTCACGATGCGTGATTTAAGATTCCGGGTGGTGCATTACGTGTTTTCACCAATGCAGGCAATCATCAAAGAGGTGAAGTGTTATTTATTCAGATTTATTCTACAATCTTATTCAGATTGCGGACCGACGATACGTAGCATTACGTGAAATCGATTTCCCATTGAAAAGTTGCTGATTGATGCGAACTCTTCACCTGTGCGGAGACAAGTTACTTGAATGCTGGAATGTGTAAGTTTGAATAATCGTAAAAAGATGAAAGCAGACCCCGCAGTCGGGTGACTCATCGAAAGCTTGCAACAAACTTTGAGATTTTAATAGTTCATCAAAGAGGATAAAGAAAACTCGACAGCTGTGAAATGGGCGTTACTGGCAATCTCGTTTATACCATTTAATTTTCATCTTTGCAAGATACGAAAAAAAGGACGATTTTTGACATTCTGATGACGATTGTTTACCACAAAATTACACCCAGAGTCGTAATAATTAAGCAATCGAAAAAATTGTCCCGAGAATTCTCACGTCTGCTCAAGTATACTTTGATTTTTTTGTAAGGAATGTATCACTTCACAAAGCAAATATTGTTGCGATTCAAAAAATGAAAACTTGCAACTACACTGTAGAAACATAACACTTCAGTGGAAGTTGCTATATCTTTGCAGCTAGCTTGAAAACCCACTTTGCTAACGGTTGAAACCGCAATTTTCTACCAATGCCGCTTGTTTGTTAGTTTCAAGCGAAGAAGCCAGCGATTAGAACGTAGCATAAATACTATACTTGGTTGCTTGGTTAGATACCAAAACTGCTTTGAATCTAAAATCAAGCCTGCGCATGATGTGATGTGGTACCTGAGTTAGAAAAGTGACATATAAAAAGATTTCCAATTACGTTACGTAGCTTCACTGACTGTTGCCTGCTTGTTACAGCCAATAATTAAGCTGAACTGACTAAAGAGAACAGGGGCCATCATAAAAACAAAAATCGCTCAACAAAATTTTCAAATTTAGTGTAACTTTCCGGAAGAAACTAAATTCACCTTAAAATGCTGAGGAGACTTAACGTTTTGGTGGCTTGGAAGCAACCAAATCCGCAAAATTTGACTTTTTCTGGAGGTTTATGCCATAGACAAAAAGCTTAAATTTTAGTGACCAGTGACCAACCTCGGCGATACCTGCGTTCTTTTCAAAATGGTTCAATAGCTTTTAAAAAGATTCCTTCACAGCACTTCGAAAAAAAGCATACGTTGCAAACCAAGTAATTAAGCCACAAAAAATAAAATCGACGTTGTTTTTCAGGCAATTTAAGGAGACCTTCAGAAGATCAAGAAAAAGGCAAACCACGATCCGCTAAAATTTTCGGTACATTTTCATTGCACTGTGCCAGAGAAACCCACAAAAGTGTAAAGACGCCTCATGAGTCTGTTCTTTGTATAACATTGTTTATTGGCAACTTCTAATGAAATAAAACATTACAAAGCAGCGTTTTTCTCTCAGTTGAAAGAATAAATGAAACACGCCACTTACCTTGGGCGTCAGCGCGTTACTTTTGCTGGGGTTTCCGAGCATCACTTCGACCATGTTGTCGCGCCAGCTGAGATACACCAGTCGATCTGTTTGAAACGAAGGCCGCAAACGAGCTTTTCGCCGACCGAGCTGCTGCTGCCTGTCCGCTGGCTTTGCGACGGAGTCAAACGGCGCTTGTATGCCTTTGCTACTCGCGTAGTCGTGATCGTTCATGTGATGGGCTTGCTTCGCGTTGGAGGCTTTCAACAGGCGTTCGATGAACTCGTTCTGATCGCTGGCTAAGAAGACTCTTTGCGGTGACAAGCTGCCCACTCCACCAAAGAGGACTTTACTCGTGTAATCTGCGTTTGGCTGGGCGGCTTTGGCATGTAGCGTCTTCATCAACAAAGGTGGTGTCTATTGCAATGAGAGAAATTTCAGGTAAGCACAGGAAATTTTTTAATAAGAACATCTCGCTCGCATGCAGCACCGTTAAGAAGTTTTGTTGCTACATATTTCGGCGAGTTGATAACAATTTATAAAAACTATACGCTTCTCACGACGAACATTCCAAACTGCACCTCCAGCTTGCACGAAACATGCTTTTTGTTGACGTCATGAAAATAGTTGTTTTTTTTCGGTCATGTTTCGGTCACAGACCAAATTTTTTATTTTTTATGGCCAAAACTCATCAAGTCAATTCGATCGTAACGTCCGAATGTATAGTCTAGTGAATACTGTTACGGCGAGTTTCAACACTATTATGGGTCAAATGACCGAAATGTCCCAACGAAAAAATCAGTCTTGAAAAAGGAGCAGTATATGAAATGAGCTTGTTTGAGACAGGTATTTCAGACTCAGTCTTTGCCCCATTTAAGTAACTACTCACATTTTTTGAAAAATTATAGGAAACTTTTTAAGCTAAAATTTCAGAAAATCTTTTTGAAATAAATGAATTTTTGGAGCATTGCACATAGAGAAGTACTACACAGAGATACCGCTTTTTCGCCGGTTGAATCCGGGGGTGGACAAAGTGAATGTCTCGTATGTGTAATAACTATTCTAAGTTTCTTCCAAAATTTTTAAGGCTTTTTTCAAAAATTATGTATGACAAAGAAATAAGAAAGACCGTATAAAACTATGGCAAAGAAACCGGAAAAACTGACAACTATATGTAGCAAAAATTTTTGTAACGCACGTATACACAAAGATGCCATGATTCATGTTATGTCAGCCCTTGTAAAAAGAATTGGCCATCTTATATACAAAAACTGTCGCTGCTCTAGTTGGTTTAATGAATAAGGCATCTCATACCAATCAAACCCTTCACAGATCTGCGACAAGCTGTTAAGAATTTTACAAAATTGTGAAGCAAATTGATGGAAGTTGAACAATCTCAATTGAGCATACACAACGTTGCGAGGATTTTGTTAAAATTCATTTAAGCGTGGAAAGGATGGATGGGCACAGGTCGCTCAAACAGAGACTCACCCACCCAAAGCGGCCAGACATCTTCGCTAAACCGTAACGAACATTTTCTATCGTGGTGCGGTGCAAAATTATACCTATAGATATAGATTAAGTCAAACTTTTTAGAAACGAAATCGATATAAAATTACGATGTGAAAAATGTTTGAAAAAGTGGTGAGTATACAAACCACATGAATAATAACGAGTTGTGTAAATGTTGAAAAAAAATTTATGTAATTATATGGAGAATAATAAGCATAAATTTTACTGGGCTGCACGTGAAAGTCAGATGTCAAAACGAAAAACATGTAAATTCAGACGAATTAAGCCAATTAAATAAGATAGAAGAAATGAGTTACAAAATTCATCCAATCTATGATTTGCATCTTGAAAACAAAGATGGATTTATTATGAACATTAATTTTCAAAGGACAATTGAAGGAGTAACGATCTACTGTGGGAATTTTTTCATTATTATTAGGAAAAATTGTAAACAACATGCTATCCTTTCACAGAACGTTTTTTACAGTGGTAGAATAGTGTAATTACCGACAAAGAGTTGTTGATCACATTAATGAATGTAAAAAATGGCAATTGACTGGAAAATCTGCAACTAATTATTCAGAAAGCAAACATGTTAAAAACTGCAATTGTCAAAGAATATTATGGAAAGACCAAAGTTTGAAGTAACAGATAGTGAAACAGGTGAAGTTGTAACATTTAAAATAAAACATGATTGTTCATGCAGTTCACTTCAAATTTCCCAACTTTCGACTCCAGCAAGAGTGACCAATCCCTAACTGCTTATTTCCAACTGAGACTGAGGCCGTATACATTCGAGCAAAGTGCAGTTGCTACAGCCAGTTTGTCGGACAATGGAACTCATAAGTTTAATTTTGTGCTAAATCCTTTCCATTTAATGAAAGCACACTAATTTTTCAAATCTTTACGAATCACTTTGTCCAATCTAAACTTTTCTTGATTTGTTTTAAGCAATCCGGCTTCATAAAACGAGTTTGTTATATTTTCACTATTGAGATCTACGTAGGGGTGTAAAGAGGAGGACAAGGGGAGCACAATTCCCCGGACGCCGAATAACTCTGGGGACGCCGAAAGGAACAACAACGTAACAAGTACTTTCAATACAGTACATTTGCTTCCTAAAGACCTCAGGTTCGAACATGAGGGTGCCAAACTTGCTTCTTGCCCCGGACGGCATCTAACCTCGTTACGTCTCTGGATCTGCGTGTCTGTACGTAACTGGACTTGTTGCTTGAAGTTCATCAATAAGGAAAATTTCTTTATTTCTTCCAAATACAATCCTTATCAAATGTCGGTCTCTTGTACTTATTTATTCCAACTTTAGAACCAACCAGAAATTTACTGCAGGTTTATTTGATGAAAACTTATCTGGGCATAAATTTGCAATAAATTTGATCTGAATTAATTGCTTTGCAGCTTCAATGGGGGTCACTTTCACACTAGAATGTTTTGTGTTTTTACACTCTTTACCTATGAGGCAAATACTGTGTATAATTTTGTTCTGTTAATCACTTAAACATTTAGTTTCCGATTGTTCAATTCCATCATTCGTACACACTAGGTTGTTCTTCATTTTCAGTTGAGTAAAGTCAAATGAAATTAGTTATTAACAAGGTTTTTCATACACTTGTTCCAACATCCTTTCCCCTTATCAGTTCAGACTTTTTGTGGTTTTCCTCCTTCTTTAATATATTTTTGAAAAGCAGAACTCACAGCATCACGTGCTTATTTCTTAGTGCCCACCAATATTTTGAGAACACATCGAAAATCATAAGCAGACACCAAAAATCTTTATTCAACGTTGAAAATTTTTGCATTTTCTATAAATCTGAACACCAAATGTCATCAGCCTGTTTTGCAACTTCACGTCCCTGAATGAATTGTTTCTAACTGGCTTACGACGTTCATTTACCAGTGTTATCTTCCAATTTTCATTCGATGGCTCTGCCCATTTTCTGCGCCTAAGCCTGAATTGTATTTTCGCTGATTGAAATAACCTTTTGTAAAATGATTAATGAAATTCTTTTAGTTTTAGATTGTGAAGTTATTAAAGTATAACTTTCCGTATTTTTCAGACCATAAGGCGCAGTATCAAAAATTGAATGCTAGCTGTTCTTTTTTCATATATAAGGTGCACTGGATTAAAAGGCGCATTAAATGAACTAAAACTCACAAAACATGCGAGGGAGTTTAATCCGAAAGATTGAACTGCTTTGGATTACCGTACATACGAGGGAGTTTAATCTGTCACACTTGCTTAATCCGCGAGACACGAATAGAAAAAAGTTGTGCGCAAGTTTGATTTGGTGTGCATCAATGTAGTCAGAGCCTCGCGGAGTATCAAGATCTGTGGTATGTACTCTCGGAACCACATACTCTGCTCATTGCAATTGTTGCTGGTTTATCACGTAACACGATGGTCTGCTTACAAAAAATCGTAACTAGCAATAAACAAATAGCACCGTTTACCACATAAAATTGGTCCTAGGTGAGAAAGCACAACCAGATCCGTGCCTTAGGCTCACCGCATTATAAGGCGATTTTTGTGACACTTTCGATTTTTGAGAAAAGTAAAGGATTTGAAGTGCAAAAAATATGGTTATTTTTCCTTGTTTAATGGTATTATCTCAGTAGCATATGTCATGTTTAAGTGAAACGACATCAATTTGAGGAAAAGCTTCTTGAACAGGTGAAGGGCAATCATTCACGTCCAATTGTTTTTAATGGATTATACAACCCAGTGTGTTTGATTAAGTCAACCCACCTTTTCCTTTTTTTTACTTTCAAATCATTTTGTGTAAATATAATCATCTACCCCTCTTACCATTAGAATCAAACGATGATTCAGCTATTCCACAACTAGAACTACTACATTACAAAATAAAATGGTTGCCTTCAACAGCTGTCAAGTATCAGGCCCTGGAACACAATTGATAACTTCTTTTCTTTGACACAGTATGTTTTAATATACAAATAGGTCTGACAATTTTGCAAAATACTGAAAAAAAACTCAACTAAACCAACCAGGCTTATCACAAAAGTCATTTAAAATTCTATCTGGTTGTCTGTCATCATATGTTTGAATTATATATTATAGAATATGCAATAAAATCCATACACAATAGAAACGTTAATTTGAATGTGAGCACCATTATATGTAATGTTTTTGTGTGAAGTTCCAAAAGTATAAAATTAGTCTATATTTTTTAATTAGAATTATTAAAAAGACAAATGCAAGCAGTGCCATTTCCTGCAAAGAAATATTGCATGTTAATAATACATGAACCACTATCATTTACATTTTTGGTAACTGAGCTTTGGAAAATATCTTTCTGCAGTTTTGCATACTAGTTTTGCTTATTACATTCTCAATATCATGATTTGGAAGTGGTTACATATCCGACATGACTTTTAACTATTGCTTACAGCCTTATTAGTCACACTCTGAATACAATGTAGCAATACCTAATTGTGGAAATGTTTTTAGCAAGAAATGCAAAAACGTTTTCACAAATTAAACAAAGCACTCAAAAATCTAACTTGTTTTTGCAAGTGTTTTTGAGAAATCTTGCATTTTTGCTTTATTTTATTAATCTGTTTTTAGTGAAACTTAATAATTTGCCTTACCAAGCAAAATTTTCTGGATTGGTCTAAATCCTAAAATCTGTTTTTTCTTCAAATGCTCTTGCAATTCTTGCTTTGTGATTCTCATATAAGTTTAGTGCAAACTTGTACTACATATAATACACAGTTTTATAAAAATAAAACCAAATATTCAAACATTAGACCTTGTAACTCTAAATAATTATTTAGGTAGATACATACCTATCACTTTGAAACAACAGCATACATATAATGTGGCACATCAACATTATCATCAAGAATTCTGAAATTATTAGCATAGAGATAATGACCTTAAATATCAGCAACACTTTGGTTGGTAATATGTTACCACTGTCAGAAATCATATTTCTTTCACTTGGCAGAAAACCAATAAATATGTGGCGAGGTAATTCACTTCCTTTTTCTGTTGTTATTCACCATGCTGGCCTTCCTTTAGTTTCTTGAAACATTGTTTTATAAACTTTTATTTGTTCAAAACAGTTTCTTACTATGTCTTGAAGCTAACAGTTTATCTAATTATGACTGCATGGCTAATAAAGGAAGTATTTCAGACATCCACATTGTATTATGATCGATGTTAATTTTCCAGCAGCCATTCAATTTGCTCTTATGATACAACAATTATTTGAGGGATTTCAGTGAATGTCAAATGTGTGTTTCACACCTCTAGATATAAGGTCAACATCCATACAAAAACCAAAAAGTTGACTTAGGAGTATCATTATGATGATTTTTTTGTTGCCAATTTTCATTCTTGCAGTAAAACCTACATTGGCTGTTTTATTATCAATCACAACTGTCAAACAATCGCTAACGACACAACATTTGCATCATCTGCTGGACCATCAAATGAGGTATCTAAAACAACAACATATTTGAAGTTGAATGAGAGCAGTCAACAGAATACATGACAACTCATTATAGTCGTTGCTTACGGTCAGTACTGGTTGATGTTTTCAATAACTTGGTTATTTATTGGATACTGAACACTGTGAAATAGTAACCATCCACCATTTGCTAAACTAATAGAATAATTTGCATTGCAGTTAGTTGCAGTTTTACTCTAGTTTCAAGGAAGGAATAATGAGATAGAAAGAACTATGTTCTCCATCTTTGTTTATATTGTTTCAATCAAATTCATGAACTGAGTCATCTTCAAGTTTTTTTCATTGATTTGTAAATAAGGATTTGTATTTGATATTGTCATTTATGTTTAGATACAGCAATCAATCTGATAACAACCACCCTTGATCTTCATTTCACTGATTTACTCATTGTGGGTTCTTTTTCCTGTTTGCTGTACTTCTGGAAAAGTTGGATCTGTGGTTTTCATTGTTGATTTTAGTAGAAATGGCTTTGCAAGTTTTTTCACACCATCAGGTATTCTGTTGGTAACCTAAGAATGGATTGATACAACATTTGTTATTTCACCAAGAACATTTTTCAATAAATTTCAAACAAAATAATTTTTTCCTGAAATGTAATCTTGTTTGACATATAATAGTGCTATACAATTTGTCTCAGATGTAAAAACATAATTTTTCTCTTTTTCTTTAAATCAATGAGATTGTTACCTTGGTCTTTAGCATATAGTGTATTACTATTGGTTCGACCTAATCTTTTGATAGAAAGATTTGGTTCAACAATAGTCAAGTAACTGGTTGGAACTGAAGGGTGAATATTGAAAAGTAAATCAGATGATTGATAATTCAAAAAAGATAATTTTAACTGGGATGATGTTGGCAGATTTACGTGGTTGCAATCATGAGATTCATTAAGAATCTTGGAATGAAATCCTAAAATATGCAGATTATTGTTTACTGTAAAATCAACATCATAATCACATTTTAGTTCCTTTTTTATTGCAATGTAAAAAATTCTGGTAAAATTGTAATTAGTGAAATTCCATTTACTAGGTCACTGTTTTTGCAATCTTTTTTTGTAAAAACATTTCCAATATTTGACATTTTAAGACACAGGAGAAATTTCATCTTTAACTCTTTGACCATTTTCGCCATTATTACCTCTTGAATTTAACAGTTTCACATACACAAATTGATTGTTGGCTTTGTTAATATTATACCATGTAATCAACTTATTTATGCGATTTCATACTGCTAATTCAGATCTAATTTTACTGGATGTTCAAACGTTGTTGCGAAACTCTCACTTTGTCTAAGTCAAAAAGCAGTAACATCATAGCTCCTGGCTAAGTGCTACATTTCGTTGAGCATATGCCACCAAAGTTGGTAGGCTGGGTTCGATTCCCGGTCTGGTCATACTTGAGAGATGGTTCTGTTGCAACCTGTCCAACCTTGTGCTTAGCATTAGCAGGTAGATGAAAGGGAATGGTTCATGTGCGGTGCTGACGTTGACCCACCAACAGTGCAGCATTCACTGCAAAACTAACATGCAAGCAGATGTGGACGCTGCAGACCACTTGTGACCCTCCAAAAAGTGCACAAAAACGAGAATAAATGAAACTGAACATCAAATTATATTGTTATCTAACTTTTTTATAATCACAGTTGGATGTAGTTATACCTTCCTTAACTTCATCATCACATGAAATCGATTTCCTATTAAAAACATTTGCTAATCAGTTCCTTGCTTCCCCCTTGGAGAGCAATTTCTTCACCATATCTTTGACATTTCTTTGCTTGATTTGTTGGTGTTTCCTGTCTTTTTTATAAAAATAAAATATGCAACCTTTCAAACAACTTACTATGATTTTATTTTAATCCTGAACCTTGTTTTCGCAAACATTTAACTGTCTTTGAGTTTTTGCAGTGTTTTGTGATAAGTTCTGTTTACTTTAATCAGTCAATTCATTTGTATTTTTGACGTACATGATTCTTGTCTTTCCTCACAAGTTTTTGTTTTCACCTTTAGCAACTTCAAATAGTCTCTTTGTTTATCAAAATTAGTATTCATCGCCATAAGTTAATATTCTTGACAATTCTTTGTCATCTTCATCAAAATCTTGTTCAAAATCAATATCAACTACTTTTTCCTTTTGGTTTCATGCTTTTATTTTATTTTCCACATGTTGATGGCAGTTTTTTGAGTATAAATAGTTGATTATTCTGTATTTGCATGATCAAATAAATCTTGCCTTTGATAATTTTTGGCATGTGAATTATTATGATCTTCTCAGTGTTCGACTTATGCAATTTTTCTGTTTCAAATTGATAGACAAAATTGTAACTTTCAATTCCAGAGCTTCTGCAATGTGATATTTATATTGTTTATGAACTCAATTTTATGACATGTTTAATTCATCTTCTGCAACAAACACCATTATGCTACAAGAGTTTACAAAATGCTTAAGCTTCAAAACACACCACAAACATGTAAAATATTTGTTCAAATGTTCAAACAAAATATTCGTTACTCATCTCTTCTTAATGTTTCTTATAGCCTTGTTCATTTTCAAAAAATTTTGGTTTAGGTGTGATTACAACTTTCAATTTATCTTTTCCCCGTTTTTGATTTACCATTGAATTTGGACTCATGCTTTTTGTCATTTATGCAGTGAGGTTTTTGAATTTCTATTATACACCTTCCTACTCTAGTTTCTACCTCTTCTGTCTAATATGTTCATTTGACTATGACTATTGATGATTTTATATTGGATGCATTACTGAATTTGTTCTGCATGTGTTTCAAATCTAATTTATTCCCTAATTCATGAACACAATCAACAAATAGATTCCTTTTCACATCTTTATCATTAGGTATTACTGCTTCTGAGTATCACCTCACAAACTACTTAATGGGTTAAACTCATGTCCTATAACTTTACTTTCACCATGTAATGAGCTTCCATACTTATGGTCTCCTTTTACAAAAGCAATTTCACAATTCCAATGCCGGCATACGTACCTGTAAGGAATGGGCCTTTATGTAACGGAAGCAGGCTACATGCAAATACAGACCTGGCTTCAACTGGATTTGGGCTGTAATCTTTTTTTCTCTTAAAAGTTTGTACATTTATGTACGAAAACTATGAAGAGAAGCGGATTTAACAAATAAAGCACTTGTTTGGGCTTCAATTATCAATTGCTTTATGAAACTGACATAAATATGGTATAAAAACTGCCCACTAACCAGCCCATTTTAGGGGGGAAAAACATTCCACATAATTCATTCGTAATAATTATGTAAATGAAATTTGTCAAATCTTAACCGTTTGTATTTTTATCAAGGCCATAAAACCATGTGGTTCTCTTGTTGTTTCATTGTATATGTCAGTGGTGGACAAACTGTGGTTTGTCAACATGTTTTGTGTGGCTCGTCTAGCTGAATAGCAATATCTCAAATTGATGGTAAGCTGTTGCCGAACATTGAACGTTTGTTTCATTTGCAGTATCAACATATTTACATGAATTCGTACTGTTAGTTGCCAAAGAGTATACACAATTTGATTTAGGTCATTTTATGTAAAACTTGTATTCTTGATCAAACTGTATCTGACACTACAAACTGATTTTGCAGTTCGCTGGTGTTTTTGGTTTTCTGCTAACGACTCTGCTGTTGAACAAGTTTGCCCAACCCCAGTATATATGTTCAAATTCCTCTCTGTATACCCTTCAAACAGCTGTCTCCTATATGTCTTACATTATGTATCTAACACCAAGATTTCAAAGAATGCAAAACTGTTTGTCTTTCTTCAAATGTACAGTACTTTGTTGACACATCGCAATATGTTTGACTTAGATATGGATAAAATTGCAATTCTTTCTTGAAAGTGAAAAATATTCATTTATCATGTTTATCTAATTTGATATCATCAAACATAACAACTTCATTCAATTCATAATCCAGTTCATTCAATGATTTCGCATCATCTGAGTTTAATATTTAAAACCCATCATCATAATTCAACAAAAAATTGTACTTACTTTGTTTTTCATTAAAAGTAAATACTTAACAAGTATCAAAATCCGTTTTTAATTACAGATTTGCTAACAATTTTTTTTGTCCCATTCCAGTTGAATCTACGATGATGTAATTATAATGTGATGAAATGTAATGATGTCTTCATGTTTATTGTTGGTTAGGGTTAACAATACTCATCAAATTTTTAATCTCCATATTATGTGATTATATAAAAATTATGTATTCTAATAATATCAGAGTAATATCAGTCTTTGAAATAGCATTACAGTCAAAACAAACTATGCAAAAAATGAAAGTTGATAAAGCTGGTGATACAATGGAAGGTGTTCTAGATATGAATGGCAACAACATCAAAAACTTTTATATACAAACTAAACTAGTGATGAAACAAAAAAACTATGCTTGTATTTTCAAATAGTTGAGGGATTGTCAAAGGAATTAAGCATGAATAGTCATGGAATTTTACGCATTTATGCTATCAACAATATGTTGGCTCAACAGCAAACAAATTTTCCACAAGATATTCAGTACATAAAACTAATTGGAACACACCTGGGGATTACAGTGACCAAACAACAACTCAGGTTTGACTCCTGAACACCTGAGTGAAGGAAAATGGCTTCACAAACTAAATGCACAAATTAGTAATCAAAGCATGATCACCAATGTGTGAAATAATTCTTGTACCCCTTAACATTTTTCATTGACTTTTTCAATTATGCTTTGACAATTTATTTGACATCGTTTTTTTACCACACATGTAATTTTTTATTTATCGAATTTTGTAGTTCATGAACGTTCAGCATTTCAAGCCTCTACTTAAGCCTAGAGCATGCCTGTCAATCTTATGGCAGCCTCCTCTCTGCTTACACATTCCACAAACTCCTTGTGTCAAGTCATTGAGTCATGATTCCATAGCTGGATGTGCACTATAATTGGCATCAGATGTTTTTTTTATTATAGTGAAAGCAATTATTTGGGAGCGGCGTATTTTCCAGCTTTCAGTTGCCGCAGCTTGTTTTTTGATTTATTGATTCTAGTCTTGACATTGTTTGTTTGCTCTGTCCTTTNTTTAAGCACTTCAACATTGCAGCCATAAACACTGCTTGCAGATTTTTGGAGTGAGGATGCATAGAGTTACGTGACATCAATTTCCATTTTTTAAATTTGCTTATTAATTCAACCATGTCACATTGTGGAGACTAGTTACTTGAAAACAGATGTGCCATCTGAATCACCGCAAAATTATGAAAGTAAGAGCACCATTGGTTGATTCCTCAAAAGCTTGAAGCAAACCTGGAGCTATTGGCTGTATTTGAATGCTCTTGATTTTTTAAATGTCTGACAAGATAGAAATTTCAATTTTTTGAGTTGGCTTTAACTGATGACAGCTTTAGTGATAGTTCCCCACGAATTCTTAATCACTTAAAAACAATATGACAGCCAGTTTATCAATAATTGAAAGTAAAGCATGTGAATTGAAGTTTTTTTTTACTTTTAAAATTGTTGCACAAGTTTTTGTATTTCTTGTAACTCTAGACTAAATTTTCATTGATCATAATTACTTCAACTATTTTACTAATGACATAATCACTTTTCATCATTGTCATGTAACAAATAAATTCATTGTTGATTGCAGGAAAAATATTTTTGAAACTCCGTTTGTGATGACATCTCAAAAGTAAAACATTCGATTTTTTATATTTATGATACCAGTAATTTCTATCACATTTGCATGTTTTTTATACGCTTTAGTCTATTGAAATGTACCCATTTGATAAACATGAACTACTCCACAATATACACATAGCAAGAAACAATCTCCTCTCATCCCTTGTTCACCAGAACATTGCTCATAAAAAGTAAGTTTTGATTGGTTTGTTGTGAATTTCAAATAATTCATCCAAATAATTACTATACCTTTGTTTCATATCTCATGAAACACTGGAATATTTTTGTAATGATAGAAGGTTAATGTTTATACTCCACTTTTCATGCATCATTTATCTTTATAATTTAAACTAATCTTGGTAATCTCATAGCATACAAGTTCATGTCTGTCACTTCACATGTTTTGATTTTGTGATAGCTTTATTTTTCTTTTAAATAAGCTTTATTTTTCTTTTAAATAATGTGTCATAGTGATTTTGATTTTTTGTTTTCTTTACAAGATATTTTTATACCTTTGCAAGTTTAATCTCTTTTCTGATTATCTCTTATATAAAAATACATTTTTGATTTAAGATTAACTAAATTAGAAATCGGTACTCCTCTACAACCATCTTGCATTTTTCCAAGAATATTCCTGTGTTGAATCAAAACAGTCATTATTTTCAATTGCATGCACGGAGATCGACTGAATGTTTGTCTTTACATACATCAACATACAAATCATTTGTTTCAAGTTCATATGTTAAACTATCCGCGTCTGTAAAAAGCAATGTCCCTTTTTCATAGTTGTTATAAAAACCAAACATGAGGCGTTTTCATAAATCCAAAATAGCCATTCCAAAATAGGCTGGTGTATTCAGTGTCAAAAATTCTTTGATGTTATGAACTGCTACCAAATTTCAAACAAAAATTTTATGACACACACATGTGGGCTAAGGATAATATTCTATCAACTTCTTCTGATCGCTTCTTAGCATAATATTTACTCTTAAATTTTCCATTATATTCCAAAATTATTGTTCTTTATCAGTTTCTAAAGGTCTTTTTAAAATTCTTTCTACTTTTGTGTGTTTACAACAATGTACAGTTTTATGCAGTGTTTCATTATCATTATATTCACAAACTCTATGCACTTTGTTTACTCTTAATCTTAAATAATGATCTTAATTTTTTTCTTTCCAACTGATGAATTAAATATCACCACAATGAATTTATAATAAACTCAAAATCTTGTTATTAACGATTTTTCTGGTGCTAGTGGATGTTGTTTGTGAAGATCATGAAGTGATTTTGAGTAGAAAATTGAAGGCTTTAGGTTTGCTTTGAGCTTTCTAGCAGGGTTGATTGAGTTAAACCAAGAAATATAAATCATGATTTAAATCAAGTGTTAAAAATCAAAAAAATCATATCGTTTTATAGCTTTGTGAAATGTCTATGACACATTTAATTAGCATTCTAAGAAGTTTTCACATAGCCTATACAGCAGCTGCTCCCAACCTTTCTCAGAACATGAACCTCTTTAGCATTTCAATAGATGAGCGTGTACCCCTAAAAATCCCTATGACAAAAACATTGAGTAAAATACGAAAAATCTACTGAATTTTTAATAGAACTTTAAGAATTTTGAAACTATAAAGGTATACTCTGTTTTTATGTCTCAAATTTAATTTGTAGCAAATTTACAATAAATGTACCCTGCAGATAGGCAAATGTGCCCCTACGGCTACATGTAACCTAGGTTGCAAACCTCTGCTGTACAGTATTAGTGTAGAAGGCCAAAAGTTCTGATGATGACACAAGTTAAAAACCAATCATAACTGTGACGCCACAGATTCTATGCCATTTCACTGCAAAAAATGGCATGTGGACTGAAATCACTAACCCTTGCAGATTGAGAAGTCATAACTGTTAGAATGCCATAAGTTTGAAAGTGTAGACTGGCATAAAGTGAAAGTTGCATTTAAATTCCATCAAATATGAAGACTGTTGACTGTAAATATACTGTAGTTATAGAACATATTTTTGATTCATGGAGAGATATATTATTATAGGTTTTCAACATTTTATGCATGCAAGCCATGAGTGTCAATGAAATTACTAAAGTGGCAGTTTCAGTATTGGCATTTCAAGAAATATTTTGTAAGGTCACAGATTTTATCTCTTGTCAACTAACTGCAAAAATGATATGGGGAATCACTAACATTCGCAGACTCAGAAGTGAGAACTGTCAGAATGCCACAAGTTGTAGGGTGTAGGCTGGCATAAACCAGGTCTGTAGCCAAGTTGTGAGGTTTAAAAGACAAAATAAAATGTTGGGGGAAACGATTTTTATGTTGTTATGGTATATGTTCAAACAAACTTTTCTGGACACAACAAAATTTGAGTGTCACAAAAAAAATTTAGGGGCACTGCTCCTGAATGTACCCATGACTACGGGTCTGGCATAAAGCAAAAGTTACACCTAATTATAAGCAAATATATAGGCTGTTGACTGTAGAAATAGTTATTCTAAAACATATTTTTAATTAAGATTCATATTAACACATATAGGTTTTTTTATCCAGGATGTAAGTTTAGTTTTGCAGAAGCTGAACTAGTGAAAGCTGCATTATCATCATCAATTTTAACAAGGACTTCACATCAAAAAGGTTGGCAAGCTTGTATTTTTGTACAAGCTTCTTAACAACGTGTTAATGAAGGGGATGAACTGATGGTTTGAGTCATATCAATGAATATTTCATTTTGTACACCAGTACTGGTGTTATGAACTGACTTGCTTTAAGCGTGATGCATAAGTGCAAAGTAAGTTTGAATGAAAATTTAGCTGAATTCCAGTACTGTACTAGAAGAAACAAGCACAAAAAAATATATTAACACAAACTCTTCAAAATTAAAAACTACTACTTGTTTGGTGGCCACCCTGCACACAGCAAGTAAAAAAATCAAAAAATAATCTGATTTAAATCAAAAAGATAAGATTTAAATCAAAAAAATCTTATTTTTTCATTTTTTTAATCATGACTCTATCAACCCTGCTTTCTAGGAATCTTACTGTCATGTTCTGCTTTCATAACTTTGCAATGATACAGACTTGCACATATTTACATTTCAGCAATAAGTTTCCACAAGGGCAGCGCTGTAGAATCAAATTGTACAGTGTTTTATTAGGAAGTCTATTTCACATAATTTATGCATCTTCAGTCCTGCAAATTGCAAGCATAAGCTTGCAGGTGAATAATAAAAAAAAAATTAGAGAAAGCATATGAATTAAACTGCAGTTTGCATGATTTCTGTAAGTCTCACTTTAGTTTTTTATCATTTCACCCATTCACTTTTGATTGCAATTTACAGAACTGAAGAGAAGTAAATTATATGAAATGAATTCCCTAAACACTTTACAATTTGATTCAACACTGTCACCCTTGTGGAGAATAATTGCTAAAGTGATTTTTGTATTTTAAATCAAATTTCAACACATATATTTGTGTATATATCTTCCTCAGTAAATGTATATGTATATTTTTCTTTCTAAATCAATTTATATAGCTGTCCAAATCAATGTTCAGCATATCAGCTATTGTCTCAATATTCAACAACACATTTTTCAATTTCTTTATGATTTAACCATCTAAAACACCCCACTGGCAAATATTGTGACATTGCCCATCCACAAACATATTATTTCCATCAATATGTGCAATTTATTTTGAAACTTTAGATTTGGCTTACATTTTGATTTTTTGTTATTGGCTTTTGCATATATTTTAGAATTATATAATAAACCAACACTTGAACCTTTTCCAAAAAACTGATACATTTCAACATCTGATATTAGTTACATTCTGTTCCTGTCACCTATATAGATGCACCCAACGCCGGAACTGGCACCTGATGTAAAAAATGGTCTGGGTCCAGTTTATTGTATTGCATACATGTGTTCCTAAAACTATCGGATACATTTGCTGCTAATAACATGTCAGACTTTAAACATAAGTCATGATATTCACCCACATTTCCCATATAAAATGGGTTCCATACATATTTTGCATGAACAAATTGTTCATACTCTGTCTTTGTGCTCCTTTCAAGAATGTCACGAATGGTCTGTGGGCACCCATTTCTGCTTGCTTGTGCTGAGGGTCATATGGCTGCTTTTGCAGTGAATACTGCATTGATGACTTTTATTTTTTCTTTTGAAATATGAATATTATACAGCTGGTTGCTCTTGTCCCATTGCACTGACGCTACTGTCATTCATTTTGTCGTACCCATTAAAGTCGGTGGCACTCATGCACAAATATGTAAGAAAGACCTCCAGTGTTTTGTCCTTGTTTCAAGAGCTTCTGGAATGTACAGCAGATGCTGAGATGGAGTGGAAGCTGTTCAAAGGAGATGCAGCTTCATCTGTTGCTCAGGTATGTGGATGGACATGGATCACTGTAGTAGATAATGACAAGAAATAACCCTGTTGTGGAACCAAGAGATGAAAGATGCTATTCAAGCAAAGGAAGTTGTCTGCAATGCATGACTTCAGAACAAAGCTGAATCTTCTTTGGATTCGCTATATGCTGAAGCACAAAAATCTGCAGCCATTAGGACACTAATTGGAATCCCATTATTAGCAAGCTAACAAAGTATTCTGGCAAAACATCCAGTGTATCCATGGCAAAAAATCTGATTATGCTAGATCCATCAAAGATGAAAATGGTGTCCACCAAACAATGAGGATGTCCTTGGCAGATGGAGATAGTAAAATCAAAGGCCTTTTCAAACCAGTCACTTCCAGAAAATTGGACACACAGGAAGGCCATTTGGGAAGGAAATCACATCATTACAGCTGAAGTCTTTCAAGCTGTCAAATCACTGAAGGCTGGGAAGGCTGAGGTGGAATCCGATCAAAAATGTTCAAAGCCTTGGACAGAGGAGCTCTTTGGCTTATTTATCAGTGCCACATGGCCTGGTGTTCTGGAAGCACAACAAAAGATTGGCAAACTGTGGTGATCATCCCCATACATAAATAGGAGACCGTAGTGAATTCAATAACTACCATGGCATCTCTCTCCTTAGCAGACCTGTAACTAGGAGGAAGCAGAAGAGCTTTACTCCCTGCAAAATTTTTTGCCCCTCTGGAAAAGTGTGTTAGATGTAGTTTAAAACTATAAGACATAATTTAAAAAATTTGGGCTCATCTCAGAGAACTCTTCGCCCCCCAGGTGTCCCAACCTGGTTATGGGCCTGCTCCTTAGCCACCCAGGAATAGTGAAAAGTGCCTTGCAAAAGATGCCACATGGTAATTGAACCAAAGTTAGAGGATACCCACACCCAGTGTGGGTTTCGTCTCAGACATAGCACTACAGACTTAATTTTTACATTGGAACATATGTCCAGGAATCTTGGGAGTATGCCAAAGACATCCACACATGTTTGTCGACCTTGAGAAAGCATATGACCGAGTTCCTTGTGAAAAGCTTTGGGGAGATGGCCACCTGTTACTACCCGTCAAGTCATTGTATTCCTGATCAGAAGTTTATATCCGTGTCAACAGAGTTAAACCATAACTGTTGGCCGTGGGTATTGGACTTTGTGCAGATGAATTGTTACTGCTTACATCCTCTGAACAGGGTGTCCAACATGCACTAGATCGTTTTTCAGCTGTGTGCAGCCAAGTGGGAATGAAAATTAGCAGTGAAGCAAGCGAGGTATTACTGGTATGTCTTTCCAGAAACGTAAGTTGTGTATGCTGCAAGCCACAATACATATATTGCAGCAGGTGGAGATGTTTTAAGTACCTTGGTGTGGTATTCAAGAGTGACAAAAGAAGGTACAAGGAGGTTGATACACCGATTGGAAAAATATTAATTCAATTCATATTTCTTTTTTGTGCACTCTCTTTTTCTTTAAATTGCTTACCTCTCCACTCTTTAAATGCATCGAAGGGCTTTCATTTGGAGCAAGTTTCCATTCCCATTTTTGAATTGCATGGGCTTGGATCATACGTCTTTGCCACATACAGGTTATCCTATTTCTTTGACACAAAAAGTTTTATAGTATTTGCTATTTCTCTGCCACAGTTTTTCACAAAATCCTTGCAAATTTTTGAAAAATTATCTAGATTAGTAGTAATTCTTAAGAGCCATTCACCTTGTCCAGACAACCGGCGAAGCAACAGTAACTTTGTGTAGAACTTTTCCACAGGTACTGATAAAAAAACTCATAGATTTACTACGATTTTAGCCTAAAAAGTTTCATATAGCTTTTCAACAAATGTGAGTAGTATATCAAATGGGGATGTTGAGAGACTGAGCCTGAAAGACCAATTTCAGACAAGCTGGTTTCATATACAACTTAGTGATACTCGGAAAAGCTGAATCCAATTACAAAATATACAAATAATATAGAGACAAATATAAATATGCATATTTGCCGGCTTTTACTACACATACAATTGCACAATAAAGTCAGATATTTTACGATATGAACGTGCAGGGAAGTTTTTAAGCAATATCGGGAATCAGAACTACTAGCAACTTTACAATGTCTGCAAATTTATATAGTAGTGTTATGCTATCTATCTGAATAAATGAAGGTGCCATTTTGCGAAGTTACATTTTCACAAAATTCAGGCAACTTTTGAACTTTGCAAGTTGTGCTGCGTGTATTTCTGACCTGCAAAATTCGTTTTTGAACTTTTAAAGGTCATCACCTGATGCATCTAGAACAGGAATGGACAATTAGCAGCCCGCGGACCACATGTGGCCCATCACAGCTTTTTCAGTGGCCCTGAGAAGCATTCAAGAAAGACTGAAATTTCCTCCAACTTATCACATGTTAGTGTTGAGGCTAACTTGAACCGACACTTGGCTTCTATTTCCATTAAAAGGAACGACCCTCCGATAAACGCGGTCTTCTCAAAGTGGCCCCTTAGCCAAACTAATTGACCACCCCTGTTCTGGAAAGATCGTAATATGCTGACAAGGTCAGGAATAGCAAAACACACAAAATAAACTGTTCCAACTGAAGATCGCCATGAACATTTGTTGCCGTGTGGGGGAAGTCTGCTTAAAACCATTTCGCTGAACAATTACTTTCAGTGAAAGGCACCTGTCGCACATTTACCAAAACTAGCTCCGACATTAGTTTACTTGTTTTCACACTGATAGCAGTAAGTTGCATCAGCATATCGCCTGTTCGCCGCAGAAAACCTGTTGTTTGAAGTGAAAGCAGTCGTTATCAACGAACCTTTGCGACAAATGTCTTATGATTTCTCTTCATACTGGAGGGAAATACTCGCTGTATTTCAACTTTAGGGTTCGTCACAGTGCGCGTTCTTGAAGAATTTCGTGAGCGATTCGACACTGGGAAGAAAAAACAAACAACCATAAAAGTTAACTGTGTTCGCTGAGAGCACAAGAAAAGAAACGTGTTCGGATCGAAAAGTTTAAAAGACTGCGGAACATGAAAACTAAGGCCGAAACCACAAAATTTTCTCGCACTGGTTTTCTCCAGAATCACGTTTTGTCTCATATCGATATCAAAGTTAGCCGAAAACGTTTCCAATAAAAAATCCAATTTCCGTTTTTATTCTTTTCTAAACATCAAAGAAGTTTTCAATAGCAAAATCCAATCTGATAGCAGAAAATTATAAGAGTACGCAGGTTTTCTCAGAGTTGTTCTACGTCACAGGATTTCGAAAACACGGCGAAATAAGACATTGATATCATGTTATGACTATAAAAACGACCGCGAAGTTGCGCTAGAATTGCAGTCTCCGTCTCGTGATTTTATTGAACGATCTAGCACTCCGGCATGATTACAGTAAAGCTGAAAAAGAGCAGAAGAAAGTGTGCCTTTGGTCAACATCAGCTACAATACATGGTTCCAGGCAACTCTATGAGAAATTTTTCGATTGTTACGTCGACCAGATTGACGTTCGGCTAGCAAGAAAATAAGGAGAACCGCATGGACAGATGTACTCAACGCTTAACGCTCGCGCCGGCCACTGCAGTGGCCGGCACTTTTTTGGCCATAAATCACCAGCTGCTATAGCTAAAGAGCTGTTCAAACCATGTACGGTTTCGGCAAGTCTTAGTTTCGAATAAAAAAAAACTAATTTGATTTGGGTTTGGGGTTTTCTCTTGGTGACGTCACAAAGTGGTCATGTTTTTGAATTTTTGACCAACTTTACCTGGCCCTGGGCGCCAATCCAATGAGTCATTTTTTGGCTCAAAAATGTTTTGGAAACTAGACGATCATCCGAGTCTTTAGAGCCCTTAAATGACCTTCTAGCATATCTGGAACCAGAATTATGGCTCAAAAACCCCATTTTGCACAAAAATTGCAGAAAAAGCATGAGTCTCCCACTAACGGTTAGTTCGACCAGCGGTAACTCGCCAGCAGCTTATGCTAGAGAGCTATTCAAACCCTCGAAAGACTCGAAGTCTTGTAGTTTGGACTGTAAAAATACTTTTTGAGATTTGGATTTGAGGTTTTCGGTGGATGTCGCCAGGGTTGGCGTATGTTTTGCTTTTTTGGTATTTCTTTTATGACGTCATCGCCCAGACAATGAGTCGATATTGTGGTTCAAAGTTTGTTTGGATTCTAGGCTGTAATGTGAGTCTTTAGAGCCCTTGATCAACTTCCAAGCGTTTCTGGTGCCAAAGTTATGGCCAAAAGACCACAATTTATTCAGGAATTCCCTAAGGGATTAGTGGGGAGTTTCCTGATTAATTTCTGCCTATTTAGCCATAACCTATGGACTAAAAACGCTAGAAAGCCCATCAAACCCACTGAAGACTAGTATTGTAGCCTAGAATCCAAAAAACGTCGAGCCACAAAATCGGCTCGATTGGTCGATTCCCAGGGGATGACGCAATCATCCAATTGTAAAAAAAGTGCATAAACATCCACTCATTATGTAAACATCAACAAAAGACCCGAGATCTCAGCTTAAAATTTTTTTTCAGTCTAAACTGCAAAAGTCACGAGTCTTTAGAGGGCTTGAACAGCTCTCTAGCATATTCTGGCGGAGAGTTATGGCCATATACAATATGGGTGTAATCAACCCCAGGTTAGCGTTTGTAGTGGTAGAAATTTTGACCACTCTTTTGTTTTTGTGCCATAATTTTGGCTCCAGATATGCTATAAAGCTAATCAAGGGCTCTAAAGATTCGGATGATCGTCTCGCTTCAAAAAAACTTGCCAAAAAATTGGTTCATTGGATTGGCGCCTAGGGCCGGGTAAAGTAGGCCATAAAAACGCAAAAATACCCCCACTTGTGACGTCTCCCACTCGTGCACATCGACTTATTCCATCACTGATGACAACCAGAGAACTGAAAATCGAAAGTTTTGTTCTAACCTTAATCCCGAATTCGATGTAGTGTCACTGGTAATGGCGTAACTGACAGGGGCGGGGTGTGAACCACCCCTCCTGTCAAGCAAAATGTAGAAACTGGGCCCCAATTAGCTTATATTTCGGTATTTAGTATTCTTTTGGTTTTCAGTAGGTTGTTGTTGTTTTGATTTTTCGGATTGTTTTCCGGCGATTACGGGTATTGCCCTTGCGAAGCAAATTTTGGACATTTTTTTAAACGAGGTATCCACATCCGGATTCACCATCACTTTTCAACTCTTTTTCTGAGCATTGGTCAGTGGGGCCCATCCAGCTAAGTTTTCCCACTCTGGCTCAAACTTCTAGTTACACCACTGGTCACTGGTCTTCATTGTAAAACCACCAAGGCCATGGCAGACACACTGCAATCCATTCAAGGCTCACCAACAGGTCTGCGGAACTGAGAGGACGAAGGTCGCATTGAATTTCGACGGCTCGGTGATATACGACCGAGCGCGATGGAGCGGTTACGTCTCATTGAACTTGCTGCATGCGAGCCCTGTCTTTGGCCACGGCCATGTTGGTTCTCCTGCCTGCCGTTGTATTGGCGACGTTTCGTACTTTGGTGCGAGGAAGAAACACGAACGGCAGCTGCAAAAAAAGCCCTGTTCCTCACTTTTTGCGTAAGAATACACAAATAAGCTGTGAAATTAGAACTCGCATTACGAATGGCCTGTAATGTTGCGTGACGAACACGAAACATACCTTTTAAATTTTTTTCTGTGAATCTCTCTTGACCTACACTAAGATTTCTGCAGACTCGCCCCAAAGAAACCTCGAAAAAACATCTTCACAATAGTTTCCACAAAATAGATTGACTTTGGTGAAAAACGAAAAAAAACATATTTTCCACCAGCAATTATTATGGCAGGATGCGAGATGGCAGATTGAACATAGTTATGAAACGGTCAACAAATTTTAGTGTTCCATGAAAAAGCCAAAAATTTTAATGTCATGAAAAGGTCAGCATTTTTCAATGTTCCATGAAAAGATCAACATGTTTTTAGTATTATCATGAAAAGATCAATATTTTTTAGTTTTCCATGAAAAGGTCAGCATTTTAGTGTTACATGAAACTGTTAAAATGTTTTGGTTTTCCATGAATACCAAAGAAACGTGTCTCAAATAAGAAAAAATTGATAAAATTCACAGCAAGTGAAGTATAAAACGTAATGCAGGCATTTCCTCAATACACTACAGTATCTATATCATTGAAGCAATAAAAAAATGGCAGAACTTGCTGTTAAGATATTGGAACAAAAAGAAAGACAATGCAGATGAACAAATGACGTCGTAAAGCTCTTCAGAACTTCAGTTTTCGTGTAATAAACATCACCTCCACCCACAAAAAATATCCATATGAAGGTTGTTTGAGCAGTGTTTCTTCACCGGAGTGCACGCCTCCCCAGGGGGCGCGTCAATGAATTTCCAGGGGGAAACGAATCCTAACGCGTTCTATAACATGGAAAGTTTGATGAATAAATCTACCACTTAATTCGTTTGTTTTTACAACTTATTTAATGTCAGGGGCTTGAAACAAAGGACAATTACTTAAGGGAGGCGTGGTAGATAAAAGGTTAAGAACCACTGTGTTAGAGTGAGACATTGTACTTTACGCTGTGTATTAATGTATTTACGTATGGACAAGTATTAACATTGCAAACGATGTACACAATTTTCTCGCATCAGCAGTTTGCATCGAAACAATAGTCTGTTCATCGTGCAACCTTTCGAGTTAGCCAAACTAAAAAAGTACTGGAACTCCTACTGCTAGTCAGTAAAGAAAAAAAAATTCTCTTTCAAGTCATTCTCTCAAAATAATTTTCATAATTCTAAAACAAGTTTCGTTAATGTGTAGTGTTCCCAAAGTTCCGACAACACGTCCGGGAAATGCTTGCTATGTCTTAATATGTCCATTCCGAGAATGTTTGAAGATCAAAATCGCAGCAAACAGTACACGATGAAGATGTAACTAGTGGTGTTGTCGGCAGGTATGCGGGAAAACGTCGTTTCCTCACTTTTTTTAAAAGGGTCGACGTTCCCTGTTATCAGACTGCGGTACCACAAGTGTGGAGCTTGTTCGTGATTTTCTGTGACGTTTCTCAGCCCAAGCAACTCTCAGCTATTCTGGAAAGCTGAGCAGTTTGTTTCAAACAAGCGTTCCCCGCTACTGTTTTTTTCCACTTGTAATGGCGCTAGGCCATTACATACCAGAAAATCGACAAAGCCCAAGAGTTCTTCCCCGACAGAAAGCACCCAGACACAGGAAATAATCAAAGCG
>JGI24159J19872_10000372_pt1 | contig 37878 bp, 27 predicted proteins | sample Ectturendosymbi4_FD_19872 | JGI IMG/M metagenome (IMG submission 19872) | reverse complement strand
CGGATCAGGACTGGATCGGACTGGATGAGGACTGAAGCCAATTTTGGCCGGATCAGGACTGGATCGGACTGCAATTTTTTTGAAAATTGGCGGATCAGGACTGGATCTGACTGAGAAAATTTTTGTTGTTTCGATGTGATTATTCTGAACATCTCAAAAATTTTGGTTGTGATCAGATTTTACAGATTTGCTAAATGTCAGTGCATGTTTTTCCATCAATGGCAAAAGCTCTGCTGAGACTATTTTGCAATTTGAACTATATCTACCATTGCCCACATATAAATGTTGAGTTATAGAGCAACATGAACATATTTAGGTAGTTAAGAAAGTGTCTATGCTTGCTGTCCGAGTGTTTGCTGGTTCTTTCACAATTTCCTTCGGCTTAACTTGTACAGTAGAGATCACACCTTTGATGAGAATGCTTTCATGTAGGCTGCTTTTTCAAAAAGTTTAAGGTTGAGGGCAGTGATTTTCAAGCTGGGGTCGTTGTGATTTTTTCTAAGGGTTGCGAGAAGCTTCTGATAAACGTATTCATAATCTTCAGATTTCATCTTTCATACATGGAATCATGTTTGGTCGTAGCCAAAATATTAGAATTACCTGGCAGTGGCGCAGTTAATATTTTTCGGAATGGGCCAGTCAATGACGTCGTCTTGCGACTGCGTCCGACTGTTGCTTCCATTTGTTTTCTGAATCAGCTGAAAACTGACACAAAGCAGCAGCAAAAATCTGAACATGTTTGTTTCGGGCAAGGGGAAGGCTACGGCCTTTTCGGTCTCATTCTGGCTGCGCTACTGTTACCTGGCAAAAATGATAGCTTACTCTTTCATCCAGAATTGTTTCACGTGTGATTGCAACCATTGCAGTAGTGCTGCGTTCGGCTACGCACGAATAACTTTTGGACCTAAAAATGTGCTGCTCTCGTAAATTAGCTGCAGTAGTATCAGACTGCGGTAGCTGTACTTGGGAGTTATTCTAGTTTTGAATGAGTCGTGCTGTGGAGTTACTTGTATACGGGACGAGTGGGTCTCCCTCACTGATGCTGTTGTGTGTGTACTATGAATTTAATGAATGAGTTTTTGTTAGGCATAGTGACATCGTGCGCTATTTTTGAGTCATTGTGATTTTCGATTGTACAAACACAACTGCGTTTCATATGTCTGACTGGAAAATTTCACAAGGGGTTCAATAGGTTAAATTGAGTTTCAAAATGGGTTGCTGCTTGAAAATTGTTGAAAATCACTGGTTTTGGCTTAAACATTTAAGGATTAGGTTTAGGGATTAGGTTTCGGGTTTAGGTTTTGAGTCTTCGTTTAATTTTGGGTTTAGGTTTTGGGTTTAGGTTCGGGTTTAGGTTTTGGGTTTACGTTTTGGGTTTGGCTTTAAGTAACTTTAAGTTAAGGGTTTTAGGTCATGTTCCAAAGACCTTACGTTAATCCAAGTGTATCGTCCTTGTCATTTGACCACTCCAGCCAATCGGACTATTCCTAATGGCAAAATGACTACAAAGTGCTTTTGTCTCTGATGGCAAAATAGACACTGCTTTGTTAAGTTTTGGAAATGCCAAAGGCTGTGTCTATTTTGTCTCATGATGCAGAAGCACTGTTGGAACTATTTTGCCTTCAACCAATCATGCTGAAGGCAAAATAGCTCCAACAGTGGTTTTGCCTCATGAGGCAAAATAAAAACACATGATTTTCCATGGCCGGATCAGGGCTGGATCGGACTGATAAATTTCAAAAATTTTGCGGATCAGGACTGGATCGGATTCAATTTTATCGGATCAGGACTGAACTCGGACTGAAAAATTTCACAGTCTTCTCATCTCTTACTCCTAGCAGTGTTGCCAACCTTGCGGCTTTCCCGCGAATTTGGGGTTGTTCTTTGTGGAGTTGCGAGTTTTTTTGAAGACTTGCGGGTGGCTTGTTTTTGTGCTTGTTTTAATTAAAATTTGCTTGTTCTTTCGGGTCGTTTTTTGCAGATTTCTGTTTTGCGGATGGCTTTTTTCAAATTTCATGGCACTTTCGCTGTTTCAATTTGCTGCTAAAGGTATATTGGTCGTGTTTTTATGAAAAATCGTTAATTTTGGGCTTGTATTTTTCGGATTTGCCTCCCTGCTTTTTTATTTAATTTTCTTGCTGATTTTTATTTTCTTGAATTTTCCTGCCAAGGCACGTTGGGCTTGTTTTTCGGTTGCATTACCTATTTTTGGCTTGTTTTTCAAATCTACTTCTTCTTTTTCGAAAATAACCTGGCATCAGTGCCTCTTAATCTGCTAATTGGACACGCCAAATTTGTCAGCATGAATCTGTTCCTGGTGTGGCAAGATACCGATAGGGCTCTTTCAGTATACATTAAGGACGTTGTTTGCTGCGTACCTGAACTAAGGCTAGCTAGTGTAGGCCTGCTATGATCTGTAGTCTAGACTAGCTAGAGCACTCTAGCTCTTTTAATGTGGTCTGTAGTCTTCACCAGGCCTTGCAGGCTTCACGCCTACTATTGTACGTGGGCCTGCATTGACTGGTTGTTGGATGGTTCCAGGCCAGATAGCTTTTTTCTTTCCTAAACATGATCTTCAAAATTGTTGTTTTGTGACATTGACTCGTTAGACTGAATTTTTAGTCATTCATTTCAATATAAATGACATATTTTAAGTCAGTGTATTGTTTTGAATGGTGTTTTGGTTTGTAAAGTAGCATTGCTATGTAGTTAGGTTTGGTTGAAGTGCAACAATGGGTAGGATTAACAAATGCAATTATGAATGTGAACTCATGGATGGTGTTAAAATCTAACCATTGTTACCGAAGAAATGGCTAATGAAAAGCTTGGTGTGGCAACAGAACCGTCACCAGAAAGTCTTCTATAGGGGGTCTTTAGATTTGTGCAGTGGGGCTTGACATTCTGAAATTTGAACAAACATCACTGTTTTATAGTGCTTCGTATTTCAATTTTGGGGGGCTTAGAGCTTTGTTTTGGAAGGGCTAAGTCCACCAAAGCCCCCGTGTGGCGACGGGACTGTGTGACAAAATTCAGCTTGCTTTTTGATGCAATTGACTCGGAAAAGTACTTAGGTTACGCGTGTAAGATATGTCAACTTTCCTGATTATAAGCGTGACAGGGCCCAAAGTGGCACAACGTATTCAGGTAGTGTCTATTCTGCTTCATGAAGCAAAACCTGTGCTGGGACTATTTTGCCTTCATTCGACCATAACTGGTTCAAGTGGTCATGTGACAAGTAGGCTACAATATGCAGAGGCAATTGGTTGGGGTTTAAGAGTTTGTACTCAGGGTTTAGGATCAGGGTTAATGGTCAAGGTTTAGGCCAGGTTTTAGGTTTGGACGTGGCTACGGAACCACACATGGATCTTCCTGTTTCAAAACTTAATCGACCATACCGCCCCGCATGACGCGGTTGACATAAAGCTGTCAGTTTGCCATTCAACTGGCGTCTGCCTGGTAGCTTACAGGGTAGGTTCCAAATCTACCATGTCAATGGTTGAGGATTTGCCTCTCGACTTGATACCTTACGTTTTTGTAATAGTGATTGCTTGCACGTTTCAATTCGTGGGACCAGTTTTTCTTTACTTTTTTTCAAAACTTTTCAAACTTTTGCTTTAGTGGTTAGGTTTAGGGGTTTATCGTGAGGTTAGTGTTAGGTTAGCTTAGTGCTAGGTTAAGGTTAGGTTAGTGTTAGCTTAGGGTGAGGTTGCGGTTAGGTTAGTGTTGGCTTAGTGTTAGGGTTAGGTTAGCGTTAGCTAGTGTTAGCTTAGGTTAGCGTTAGGTTAGGGCTACGGATAGGGTTAAGGTTAAGGTTTGGTTTTAAATTTATACTTTTGTGTTTACTATGTTTCTGCAAAGCCTACTGCATTCTCCTCGTGCGTTACTGTCACGTTACAGGCGTTACAGGAGATGGTCGAATAAGGTTTCAAATTTAAAGATTCATCAATGGTTCTGTAGCCACTGCCTTTAGGTTTAGTTAGGGGTTCAGTGTTTCGACTTTGGGCTCAGCCTATAGTTCACTTAATGCAAACAAGAAGCTGCTGTTTGCCAGCACTGAAACCATGACAACCATCATCCATGCATCGGACTGAGCTGTTACAGATGCTGTACGTTCCACTAAGAAGGACATGCGTTCCAAACTTGTCATGTGACTACTTCAACCAATAACTCCAGCAGTTATTTTGCCTAACAAGGCAAAATAGACACAGCACAACAATGTGTGTTGTGCATCACAATACACTTTCGGATAGTTTTCGGATATGGATAGTATGATTTCAACCAAAATAGGATTCGGATCGGATACGGATACCATTTTTCAAAAACAGGATAGGATTGGTTAGTAAAAATCCACTATCCGATCACCTCTGGCTTGTGTTTCATCAAAGTAAATGTAGTAGCGCCACCAAGCGTGTACTCTCTACTACCGCCACGTATCCCCGCGCTCTTTCATGTATTTGTGTGTATCTTGTTACTACGATGCATGTTTAAAGTCTAGCGCCTTGTGTGTGCGAGTGAAGACGTTACACAATACAATACAATTACTAATTCGAGAGGGAAAAAGGAAATCTCATCACTTTTGGCCTCCTGTAAAAATGTTTTGGCTACCTGTGGAAAAATCCATTATTGGCCCCCACCTGAAAAAAAACGTCCGACGCCCATGAACGTGATACTGATAGATTTGCAAGAAAAATATCAACAACAACTGTTTTAATCCCGCATATATTTCAAAAATATAAACGTTAACTTCACCGTGTCCAGAAAAGCGTGTATTTACAATCATTTTCACAGTTTGGAAGTTCAAGTGTCTAACCATTACAACAACATTAAGACGGCTCTACTGCTCCAATCTTACCTTAAGTAAACAATCTTCATTGTAGAAGTTACTAAAGCTGCATTTCCCATTTTCTTCACAACAATAACGTTGCAGTTGGTTCCACAAATCAGCGCCGAACAAGCCATGGTAATATAAAAAATACAGTAGCGATTCTTGATTCAAAGCAATATCCAAAAGTCCATTGCCGATCATCAAACCCTGTAAGCGAAAGAAAAATTGACCAAAAGAAGATTGCTCAATATCAATGAAAAAGTAAGAAAATCTGAATTAAATATTGTTAAGTAGAAAATATAGTCAAGGTCGAAATTGTTTAGTTCAAAGTTTAGATATAGCCGGTCAAGATGCCTGTTTCTATTAGCTTTGTAAGGTATTTTCTGCACCGCTTGGGCACTTGGAAAGCATTGTGTGTAGAGTCAAAAACGCAAGAAGTCATACAAAATAAATCAAGAAGCACATAGAAGTAACTTCAAAAATAAAGGTCAAAAGTAACTTTACTATGCTGTTAACTTCGGAAACGCTCCCTGTTTTCAATATAAAAGCATTTTATATTTTGCAGCATTTCTTACTCATCAGATTGATGATGAAACAATCTTGTGGCGTTAATACGTTTTACGGGACATACCTTTGATTCAACGCAACACGAAAGGGAGCGCCGGGCTGAAGGCACGAAAGCATTGCGTACTATTGTTCCATCAAAATATTCTTTTTACCTCTTTACTTGCACTGCTTTTGCGACTATACGCCTATTACGCAATGCATATGGTGCAATGAACCTCCAAACAGTGTATGTGAAAATTCTGACAGGCAACGAAGTGGCATTTAGAGTTGATAATGAAGAACCTGGATCAATTCATTCTGGCGTGCTCCTGAAATTAATGGATGTTTAAAAGTTGTATCGAAAGTTTAAAAATCGTTTCAAGACTATTCCTGAGACCATCAGACTAGTAACCGCCATACCCAGTTAGTTATGAGCAATCTTAAGTTCATAATTTCACATTACCTGGCTGCGAAGAAATCTGGGTTTTGGATTGACGCAGAGATTTCTGCGACTGGTCCAGATGCATTCGCTCTATTTGGGAGGTAATATCCTCCAGACATCCTGCCGGGTACAACACACCCACGGATAATGTTCTACCCAAGCACACTCATATTGATCAATAGACTGAAACCGTGGTGCAGCGGAGTGACTTGAGCGCTATGTTCAAGTTAAGTTCAACATAATAAGGCCTGCACGTGTGTGACGTAACAATCGTCTCTACGATTAGTGAAATGTTTCGCGCAGTTGCAGCGGTTGTTATGATATTTCTATACGCTCGTTGGTGATCGCGAGCACGCTTGTGTTGCGTCTGAAAGCTGTCAAATCTTTCCTAGAGACAAAAATCCGGATTACGAGATGTGGAAACAGCAGATTTTATCCGGTATTGACGAAGATCCCGATTAAAAAATCCGTTTAAACCGAACGTTTTTATAAAGAAAAACGTTAGAAATCATTCGTACCAGCAGTTTTATCCGGTTATGGCGAAGATCCGGATTAACCTAATACGGATTAACCGAGGTTTACTGTAGTTAAAAGAATGAAATTTAAAACAAATTTTGTGTTTTAATCTTGGTTGTTGTTTATGGTTTCAAGGATTCCCATAAAGACACGACTGAACCAGTTCAGAATGTCAACTACTAAGCATTTTTTCAATGTGGAAAGTGTGAAACTTTGTAGTTTCTTCATGGTGAATGCAGGGAAATGGGGCGCGAAAATGAAGAAGTGGGGGCGATGCCAACTTGCTATCGCCAAATTTTATGTGTTGCCAGCCTTGCCTTCCCAACTTTCAGTGTTTTTAAAGTTTTGTATCATGAACACCCTTTTGCATTTTCTCCTTCTGCTATGTCAGTCATGCCGTAGTCTCAGGAACGAATCCATGGGTGGCTGTATCTTAGGCTCGATCATCACGGTTGGCTGAGTATGATGACGTCATCAACGGGCCCCTTTTTAGTCTTGCCTCGGGCCCCCCAACCCTAAACCCACCACTGCTAGGCAGTCCCACACTGAAGAAAATGTTCAACAGCGCAACAGTTATGGAAAAACTTCTTCACTGGTTCAAAATTTACAAGGACGCATTTCCAAATTTGTTCAGCCTAATCCATGCAACGGTTACCATTGATGCATCAACTGCTTTACGAAGTAACATTTTCGACCTTTCAGCGTACCCTCAGACAGTGGCGTATCTATCCAAAATGGCGCCCATGGCAAAGTTTAAATATGCGCCCTTTTTAATAATTGAAACATTAGATATAGGCACAGTTTTTTCGAAAGATAAACTATGAAGTAGGTGAATATTTTGAAACAGAAAATGTATGTTTATTTTTGCTTTAAACGTTTCAGCAAATAAAATTGTGAATTGCCCATAATGATCATAACATACTTTCATACTCATTTATTTTTGTTATAAAGATTATAAAAACATTCAAATAAAAACGATACATAATTGTGTGTTGTGTTGGCTGACCGAANTTCAAATCTTGCAAAAAAATAACATCACATATTGCAACTACGAACGATAATTTTTTTGAACTGAACCACATTTAATTAGGAGGGTACAATAAATTGTGTGTACAAGAGCAACACCACGTTTGAACGTGCAACATCCAAACCATTTGACAGAAAAAGCTAGCTCATCTCTTCGTTCATGAGCAGTGTTCCCTCCAAGGTGCGCAAATGCGCAGTACCACCAGACAACTTGCGTAGCGAAATCTCATTCTCGCGCACTTATTTCAAATTTGATACTGTATATCGGTGTTTTTTTTAAGTTTTTTAAAAGGGTGCCGTGGTGGAGCTTTAGGGTGTCAACATCATTTTCCCTGCTGTGTCTGATACTTTTAACTCATTTTCACAAAAACGCAAGTTTCCGTCCAAATATGCTTAATTATTTGAATACGACATTCACTTTTGACAAACAAACTGAAGAAAATTTCATAAATAGAACGGTTCAATGTATAGGTCTAAACACTCATTCATTTGCTCGTTTTCGTGCCGGCTGTTTCATTGGGGAGAATCGCGGGGGCAGCAGCCCTAGGACTCGAAATACCTCACGATTAACAGCCATCTCAGATAGTTCTGCTGGCTCCACACCAAGACGGACCAAGCAAGGTCGGAGATGTAGTCACGCCACCTGGTCCTTGGAAAAATTTTGGGCCGCTTTCCAGTGGGTGTAGACTGTAGCCCGAAGGACTTACTTCACCAATCTTTCCTGGGACATTTTGGACACACAGCCGATCTAATATAGCTGGGATCTCTCGATTCGGAGAAGTGGCTTGACATCCTGGGAGTTACGGATTTCAGACCTGTGCTCTTTGTCACGAAGTGTCTCACCGAGAGCTCTTCGCAAATATGCTGTTTGTTCTTTTGACAGTATTTTTTCAGTCGTCACCTAATATTCATGAATACAGGTGAGGATCGGAACAACAAAGACCGTTTTGAAAACTAAAAGCTTTGCGCACTTTGAAAGCACCCGTTTCGTCACCACGGAGCAATAAAGCTCACGCAGAACTGCGTTTGCTTTACCAATCCGTGTATCAATCCCTTTGTTCCGGCTTTCGTCACTCGTAAATACCACCCAAAGGTACTTGAACGTCTCTGCCTGCTGCAGTGTATTTCCGCTCACTTGCAGAAAACACTGCCTTGGGTGTCTTAAGAGACATGTTACCTCAATCTTTTTGGAGCTGATTTTTGTTCCGTTTTGGTCGCACGCATCAGAAAACCGATCAAATGCAAGCTAAAGACCCTGTTGCGAAGATCCACGCATGCCGTACCAATTCTTCCGGAAAAAGCAAACTGTTCATCCTGCAGTTCCCAATAGTAACACCCTTGTGGAGGCGTCTGTGACTGTCGTCTTTGACTGTATCCAATTCATATAGACCGGGGCTCCTCAATTTTTTGGGAGAGACCACATAAGCTGTTGCACAACAGTTCGTGGGCCAGACATCTTGCGTCATAGGACTTTTCGGGATATGTAACACTCTACCAAAGCAACACATTTTTCGTAAATACATTTCTTTCATTATTGGCAAAGTGCGTTTTGCGGCCGGGTGAAAAGGCTTCGTAGGTCGGATTTGGCCCGCGGGCCGTAGTGTGGAGAACCCTGGTATAGACTATGAAGAGGAGTGGTGACAGCACACACCATTGTCGGAATCCAACACCAACGCTGAACGGTTTTGAGTTAACTCCGTCGACAGGGACACAATCTTCTGAACAGGAGTATAGTTACTTGGCAGCCAGCAAGAGGCGGCCGTCAACACCGTACTGCCACAACATCCCCCAAAGCTTTTTACGAGGAACCCGGCCATCTACTTTCCCGAGGTCGACAAAACATGTGTGTAAAGTCTTTGGCATGCTCCCAGGATTTATCGAAAATTTGCTGGAGAGTGGAAATTTGTTTTGTAGTGCTACGGCCGCGACAAAAACCGCGATGGGTATCGTCCAACTTTGGTTCAATTGTTTTCGTGGCATCTTGGCATACACTTCCTGGGAGGCTTAGCAAAGAGATGCCGCGGTAGTTGGTTCATTCACTCCTGTCTCCTTTTTGTGTATGGGAATGATCAATTTGCTAATATTTTCGGCACCCTTCCAAAACGCCATGCCACTTGATACACACGAGTCAGCCAAACCATCCAACGTTCCAAGCTCCCCTAAATCCCTATCAAACTTTTCGCAGTTAGCTTCAAGCTCGGATTTAGCAGCGGCATCAGAGAGCTTATTGATGCAAAGTTCTACGGAAGGTTTCACCTGTGCTAAGTCAAAACATACCGCCTAAAAAACGTTCCTCAGTTCTGTCAGGTGTGCCAATGTTGACAAAAGGAAAGCACCATGTTGAAATTCTGTGTTTTTTTTAAGTCGCAGCAAAACAACGCACATTGCACCATTTTTATTTTCTGACAACAGCTTCAGTGCGGCCTAAATAGCCAAAATCTCACTCCTAGCTCTCACTGTTGCCTCATTCGACAATCACCTTGTTTTGCATGCGCGCTGCAACTGCCGACCTTTTGTCTTCAATGTAGTCTGATGCATCGCCAGGCAAGCCGGTCGCAACGGTGAAACAGCAAAACACCTTCATAATTGCATTAAAAGTGCTTTCGCAGTTTCGTACACCAAGCTGTACAAATCTGCGGCAGTATAGTAAGAGGCCAAAACGAAGCCGTGTGCATGACACTGCACAGACACTAAACTTACAATTTTCGCTTCCAACTTCTGCTCCAGAAAATTGTGTCGGCCTATAACATTGCAGCCATCTGTTGCATTAGCCACGTGCAGGAAAATGTGCTTATCTCAAATCATTTTACTTCAATACACGGCAAAACCGTATCTAGGCTTTCAGAATGTAAGGTGTCATTTTGACACCCAAAAACGGCTTAAAAACACTGACTGTATTTATATCGCATAGCCCCTATAACGCTTTGAACGCTTCACTGTTTGTGTGTCTCCATGGTTGCGCTGCATGCGCTTAGTGCGCAACAAAATAAACATTTGCTCAATGTAGAATTTTTTTTAGAGGGAACACTTTTCATGAGTTAACATTGTTACTCAACTGGTACGGTAACGATACTAACTGCTGATGTTTCAAGGAATAATTATGGTTATCTTCTTTAGTCTATGGACTGGGGCATTGTGTTTAGCCCAGAGGTCTTAAACTTTTACAGGCGCCCCCCTTCGGCGTTAGTTATTGATAATCGCGCCTCACTTAACCTCAAAATCAAACACAAAAAAACAGAACAACAATTCATTTGCCATAATCCTGGTGTTCAACAGCATGTCGCTGTCATACACGCGCCCCCTTGCAAACCTTTCACTCCCAGTGGCGTATCTAGGGTATGGCAGGCATGGCAAGTGCCATGGGCGCAACTTTCAGGGGGGCGCAAAAATTGCTTGGCACAATAAAAATCTTTATTTACAGTTTCTTGAACCTCTATTTTGGGCCCCATACAACCATAAACTGCGAAGCTACACAGCGCACCCATATCGAACGTATTACCGTAAGTCGGGTGTGTTGCGTCAGCTCCACCAAGCATTATGACAAAACTACGGTATTGTGACACAACACGACGGTCAGATATTGCGACGCATTGTGGCAGAACAAGAACGCTCGCTTGCCACACCTACAAGGCATCGTCCTTCTCAGGGTATAAGGCCAAGTCACTCCGTACTGCTGTATTTCAGGCAAGAAGATATAAGTCAGCATCTGGTTGAGACGAATTTAAGTCCGCAGCTGTGATAATCTGACCATGATGAAAATAACTGGTGTTGAGGTCATATATAGATTTACGATTCACTTAACTGCTGCGGACTGCGGTCCACTCCTACTGTTTACGAAACTTCTTCGATGGCCACTAGTGTCCGATTAAAGGCTGAGCACAATGCCCCAGTCCAGAGACTGAGGAAGAGAACATTAGTTAGTCCTCGAAAAATTAGAAGTTAGTACTGTTACCATACCAGTTGAGCAAAAATTTTTAACTCATTAAAGAAGTGATTTGTTATAGCTATTTCTATCCAAATTTGTCTTTCTGTTNGATGTCCAAGGCCTTTTTACGGTCCTGTCTGTGAAAAACTAAAATCTACGTTTGACAATGTAGGAGCNGTTTACAGTTCCTATGTAGATAGCAAGCAATCGTACGAGAATATTCCAGACTGCGAAATGCTAGTTTCAAACCGTGCAACTTAAAATTATCGCGTCCTGAAGTCCTCCTGACATTCTTCGAATTGCTTTGCAAAAAACGCTAAATACGGCAGTATGTATTGCAAGCTGCGAGCAATCTTTCAGCAAAGTGAAACTGGTCCTTTCATACAGTACCTCCCGAGTCTCAATGACTAAGAAGAAGTCAGAGCATGGTCTAGCTTTGATGAGTATAGAAAGGGACATTTTGTGTACTTTAACCGGAAAAGGCGGGATATATTAATGTTTCGATGGAATTGCATTTTTTTTCGAACACAACAAAGTACATGATTTGCATTTAAAATTCATTCTACTATCCAAATTAAACGTGTTTCTTTTTGAAAGAAATTGTCGTTTCCGGTTGCAATATGTTGCTTGATTTTTTTGTAAGATGTACAATTTTGTCAGGCAACACTATGTAGCAGGCCCGTAACCAGGGGGGGCGCAGGGAGTCAAAGCCCCCCTAGAAAATTTTTGGCCTCTCTGGATAAATGTGTTGGACATCGTTTAAAACTATTGGACATAATTCAAAAAATTTGGGCCCTTCTTAGAAAACTCTTCGCCCCTCCTTTTGTTCCAAGCTGGGCCTGCTATGCAGGCCTATAAATTACGATGACGTTACTATTTGGATGTTTTGATATTCTTCATAATAAAAATAAATGAGTTTAGAAGTATGGTCTTTATGGTAAGTTATATTTTATTTGCTGAAAAGTTCAAAGCAAAAATCAACACAAATATTTTCCATTTGAAAACATTTATTTTCTTCATGTTTTAACTTTCGTAACTAAAATTTAAATTATTAGAAAGGGCGCGCATTAAACTTTGCCATGGGCGCCATTTTACATAGATACGCCACTGGGTCATTGGCAACTAACCATGCTATCGTAAGAGCATATTTCTACTCCACTAGCAACAATGCTGATGGAACGCATGAAAGACATGGAAAAATCACTTATGATTCCACTAGTGTTGGCTGCAACTTACCTTGATCCGGAGTACCAAGTGCTTTTGACTGAAAAACAGCGAAACTCAGCCAAAATTGAGCTCCAGGCCTTCTGCTTATAAAATACTTCTACTACTGAAACACCAAGAGGACAGCTTGTGCAGTAGAGAAGTGTCCAGTAGCATACTAGTGGCAAAGACCATGAACTTACACCGATGGAGCTGATGCTTATGTCCAACGGAAAGAAGACGAATTTGAGTCAGGTCGCTTGCTCATCTTTTATCACATCCCAATCAACTTTTTTGACTTGAAATATTGTACAAAAGTAGACTGCACATTTCATTGCTGGGTTGAACAAAATAGCAAGGTGCTTTCACAACTTGCATGGATTGTTTTTACTGTTACAATGACACAAGTGTCAGTTGAAGCAGTGGCGTAAAATTTATATTAAGTCGTTTGCGCAATTCTTCGGCAGAAGACACTTTGCAAGCAACTATGTTGCAACGCACTAATGTGCGAGCATATCAATTCAGGGTTCGTATTAAGCAGTCACCAGTTGAGTTCTTTTCCCTTCATTAAATGCGTTTCTTAAGTTGTTCTTGTATAATGTACCGCTTTAGCGTGGATCTGCCCCATTTCGTTTATTATCAGAGGTGTTAGCATAGGGCGTTAGTTTAACACCAGGAATGGAGAATCATGGAAGATGGAATGAAAGATTTTTGGTATGTTATGGAATGGAAGATTTCAAGTATGGAATGAATTTGTATGGAAGATTTTGCCTGCTATGGAAGATTTACATTCCATTCCATAGTATGCCCTGTGCATCGCAGTTGTAGTTAACTGCTGCTACTCATAGATGGTTCATGATCCTAATTGGTGGTGCTAGGAGGCAACAATTACAGCGATTCTTCAAAATCAATTCTTATTCGACCACAGGTTATTGAGCAAAAGCCACGATAACAGTTGTACAGCGCGTAAGGTTGTATTTAAAAATTAACATAGCAAACTAAGCTTACGTAGAGTGCTGAGTCACCAGCATCGTTTTTCCCTTTCGCAATCAAAATGATACCCTCTTTTGCTCTTAGTCTGAATCGTATGGATATGGAAGAAACTGTAAACAAACTTATAAATACAGCAAATCATAGATTTAATAATATTTACTTTTACATTAACTATGTAGAAAAGTTTTGCACAGTTGAAAGAACTATGTAAAGCATACTTGTATTTCTACTTCTTGTCAAAAATTGCCAGAAAGTGATCACGCGCTGAAACGTTAAATTGAAGTAAATTGCCAATAACGAGCTTCATGAATCTTAAAAAATTCCGAAATCTGCCGAAGGTACACTGTTAATGCAATTCTGTAACGAAAAGTTTTTCTAGCAGCAATCTTGGAAGAATCGCATCTTGAAGCTATTATTGAATAGCACGTGATCTAACCTGTGTCAGTAGGCGTCTGCCGCTTTTTTCTTGCACCTGTAAAGAGGCTGCCCGCCGTTTCAATCAACTGTGTTTCGACGTACTTGTTCTTGAAGGAATATGTAAGGTAACTGCCTTGACTAAACCTCGATCCAACCTGCCAAATCGAAATTCAAAAAGTTGACTTAGGCGCATCAGCGCATAGAAACTTGAAGTTTTCGCAATTACGCTTCCATAGAATTACAACGTACCCGCTCATCTCGGCAAGTTTTGCCCGACCTGTTGTAGGGACACTCGCACAGGACTGACGACCACTGGTCAAAGCAAGTTGCATCAGCACCGCAAGTGTGCTCGCCTTGCAAGGAAACGCACGCGTTGGACGACGCTGTGTCGCCATGTCGTTGGCATCCATCAGTCACCCCGCCGTTTTGCATAATAGCAGACGAGGTAACGTTCGTGATATTAACGCCGTTTATGTTCAAATTCCGCATGCAGCCGATGAAGTCAAACGAGGATACCTGCACGGCGAAAAATTCGTTTTAAGATCTTGCAGTTAAAGTCTTATGTACGTAAAAACGTCTGTCCAGTACCTTCTACCAAACGCAAAGTCCTAAAAACTTTATCCTAAAAAACTGCTATGTCAGACTGGAGAAGAAAGCAGAAGATCAATGGAGACGCAACTTCAGGAAACGTGTGAACAATTACCTGAGCTGGATGATCGGTGACGTCAGATGCTGAAGAGACTCCGCCCACAAACAAGAATTGCGAACCAAGTCCGGTCAAATCCAAGTCGTCGAGAGTTTGAAAAGCGGAACATAGCCTGTTTTGATCAGTCGCAATATTGCAGTCGTCAACTTTCAACTCGACCCGGCTGCTGTCCATAAAAACAGATGCAGAATGCCACTGGCCGTCTGCAAGGTTCGATCCCGCGGTGATTCGTATTTCACTGAAAACGACGGCAAGGTTTATTTTTGGCAAAGTTTTGATCTAACAAATCTAAATAAATGGTTTACGGGATCACTGAAGAAATCCAACGTTAGGTTAAACGCCATTTTTCGGAAAAACCCGAGCACTATTGCACTAGATGTTCAAACATTTCTTACTCAGCTGAAGAGGATTTGTAAGAGAATCTGAGACGCCCTTGCAGCAATTCCAGAGCCACAAAGGTTTCAACTGAACTTGCTCCAGCGTGATTGTAAAGAAGGAGGCTGAGCGGTGACACTACAACAAACACAATATACCAAGCTTCACTAGTCAGGAAGCGAGTCTAGATCGCTCATATTGCAATATGTAATTCAACAAGAGGTTCCGCAATCGCAGCTAGCTTACCTGTTGCAAACTCAAGCGACAGCACGTTGCGGTTATGATGAAGAGTTTGTAAGACTAAGTAGGACAGCGGAGCAAAGCCCAGAGTGAAAAGCTGGCAGTTTGCACCCATCGTTCCAAACGGGCAGTGACAGGTGTAGCTTGTTACTCCGTCTGCGAAAGCCAAGGCATGACGTAGTGCTATCGCAACCACGACGGGTTCAAAATTTTGGTCCAATGATAAGAGCTTATGTGTGCTTGAATCAAAGCTAACTTCCCTCCTCATGACTCTTTTTGCGAATGCATGAAATAAAAAGGGGTAGGCAGAGCATTTTGATGTTTAAGTAGTTCGTGCTTTGAACAAACGGCATGAAGTGGAGTCCTTTCCAAACCAAACGCTTCCAAACGCTAATTGGGAAAGACAGATTACTACTGTGCAGCATTTCATTATTGCCTTCAAGCTTGCAGCTTAAGCGAAACGTTAATCACAACGTGTACCTAAAGCATTGGCTTTTCAGATAAGCATCAAATATTTTAGCGGCCACTTGAACAACAAAATGTTAAGTGGTACTGCAACCTTGAATGTTGATAAATTTTCAATTACGCTACGTAAAGGTAAATGGGTTTTACCTTCTTAAATATAACACTATTAATTTCATTTGGAGTGAAAACCTACCTATGCATGTTCCTCCATTTTGGCAGGGTTCACTGGAGCAGTAGTCAATGTCCGTTTCGCACAAACTTCCCGAAAAGCCAATTGGACAGTCACACCGAAAATGGCCCACCAGATCCACGCAATTGCCGCCGTGTTGACAAGGCGATGATTCGCATTCATTGATTTCAATTGCACACAAAACTCCCGAATAGCCTAGTTATAAAACAAGGTTTGTATTAAAGTTAAAAATAAGGCAAGTTGTAGGATACGACGGCGCCGTAATCCGCGCGTCGCTATTTCTGGTAGCTGGCTGTTGTGGGACAGCAGCACGTACCTGAAAGAAGACTGCAAACCGTCTTAGTTTGGTGCACCAACATTTGTGGGTAATCTTCAATCGATTTTACACTTGCTTGGGTACGACAACACATCATTAGGATTTTAATTGAGTGTCCAATAACTTAAACCACCACACAAATGCTGGCAACAGAAAAACTAACTCGCCAGTACCAATGACGGCAGAATACAATACAGAATCTAGAACAGTGGTGCTTAACCTGGGGTAAATTTTCCCCTGGGTGTAAATTTCATCTTCCAAAGGGGTAAATTTACTGAATCACAAACTGTAGCAAATGTAAATTTTTATAAATCAGTATCAACTGTAAGAGTTTTGTCAGTTTCGTATTTTTGATAAATGAGCACCATTGAGTGTATTGGGGGTAAATCTGGTAATCGTGTTTGATAAAAGGGTAAGATATGTAAACAAGGAAACACTGATCTAGAACAAAGGCAAGTCACACCATGACGTAGTCGTAGGACAAGCACCTTGAAAGTTCGAGACAGCAACCCTCTATGAGCGTATGGTCTGCCTATTGTCTGTCTCTAGTGTTCCTCACTGGATTTAACTCCTGTTTCCGGAAAAACAACCCGGCAACAGAAATTCAGCAAACTTTACACAGAGGAACTTACTTTACTACCCACGGAACCTACTATTGGTAAGGCAACTAGCCAACCTAGGAACTGAGTAGGCTACACACACACGCATCGTTCTAAATCATCACTAGGGTTTGCTTCCGTTTTCTACACAAGTGCTAATCAGATTTAAACGGACTAGTTGCCTAAAACTAGCAATGTGATACTTTGGGACTGCGCTTTGGAAAGCGCATGACAACATGCAGTTCATTTGTAAAATTTTGCTTGCTACACAAAATCATGAGCAAAAGCGTTTGAAGACCAGTATATTTCAGACGAAACAATTAACAGTTGTCTGGAGATTGCGTCTTGAAACCAGTCCGCTGTTTAAATGCATATAACCAACTTGTACACACATCACGTCACAAACTGTACGAAAATATAAAGCATTTGTTGGCCATTGTCCAAGAACAGCCAAAACTCAGAAACAGTAAAGTACTTTTAAGACAGAACTTAAAATTGTTGGTTGAAACTGTACATAGTTAGTGATAGTTTGGTTTGATTTAGGAACTGCAGCAAAAATAATGTATAAATGAACAGAAAACAGCAGGAAAACCGTGCGTTTGCAGCAGCTGTACAACAAATTTAATTGTGTGCTGATGGAAGGGCAGTGGCTGTCGGCAATGTCCCAAGCAATTCACCTGGCAAGCAGTCGCAAACGAACGTATCTGAACCATCTCTGCAAGTTGCTTCATTCAAGCACGGCTGCTTGGAGCACTCGTCGGTCACAACAGTCACGGTGATGTTAATCTCATCAAGGTCAATGGCCTTAGCCACTCCAGGATTTTTTGCGATAGCTGTAAGTTGAGTGATCTGCCCAACCGACAACTTGCTTCCCATCGCAACACTCAGCACTCCTGCAACGAAATGTGCAGAGCCCTGCTGAACTTGATGAAGACAGCATTTGTTTCTCTACCAGATCTCAACTTCAAACATGGCAACACTGCCAAATAACTATCTGTATACGAGGGAGCGTCGTGCTAGCAGAAAATTTTAGGAGCGTCAGTTATATTATTGGAGGGCAGACACCTCCGTGTCAGAGTGTCCGCCTCTCCTTGGAAAGATCGATCTCCGACCACTGAATCGCAGCTAGAGCGTTAACCTCAACCGCCCGGCAAACCTGCTGGCAATTTCCATCACCCGAATAATACAAAATATATACATATAAACAATCTCAAAATTTAAGTAAATTTTCGCAAAGTATACCGTGAAAAGAAATGGAAGAGCACAAAACTCATCGTTTTTTGCACACCGGAATTGCCAAAACAGCACCACCCCCATAGACTTCGTCTTGTACGCCTGTAAACGTCTGTGACTTCGGCCGATGTTGTTCAAAAATTTTGAGTGAACGAACAGTAACGATATCACTGTGTATGCGATTAATCGACTTATTAGCTCAAAAACTCACCGGTTTTGCGGTTCAAGACAAAACCTTTGCCTTCGCTCCAACCTGCCAGGTCATACCACACGTCTCCGTCTGGCCCAGCATCGTCATCCGTCGCGTTTATTCGTGTCAGTGTCTCACCTGAAAAAACATGGTTCGTTTCACCTTAAAAGAGTGGCATGGTTCGTTTTATTTCAGCATGAAACAATTAACCGGTGATAAATCAAATTACAATTCGCTTTATGCGAGGTATTTTGCAAGTTGTGCCATAAATGACAACCTGAACTACTGTCATCTTCTCAAAAACAAATTACACATTCGACATCGTTGCGCACAGAACGTTTGCCTAAGTAGAGTATTGTTTCACGTGGTAAGATCCAGTTTTCTACTAAAACTACATCCGTACGTGTACTGCAACATCTTCTCCAATCCAAATATGAAAGCCAACATGCTACTTAAAGTTGTGTGCCTAAAAGATCTGATTACCCGGCTGTGTGCTGGCTGAAGCGATGACGTCTAAAGTAAGGTCAGAAAATCGCGGCGAATATTCGTTGACTCCTGTGACATGCACAGCAAGGCTGGTGCTTGTGGACTGCCCATCTTCGTTGGCAGCGGTCACCTGTGAATGTGAAAAGCGCATTAAGTCAGTTCACGGAAGCTGCGGAAAACAAGGATACATTTGGCAGGATGAATATGTCCACAAACCATCAAACGATAAGTTGTTCTCAATTCGTAATCCAGCTCTGTTCCGAGCGTGACGTAGATATCTCCGGTTAAGGTCTTCGCTGACATTTCCTCGTGCGGCAAAACACTGTACCTTACAACGCCGTTTTGACCCGAATCTGAGTCGTCCGCGATCAACCTGTCAATAAACGCCGCGAAAACTTAATTTCTGCCAAAAGATCAGCAAGAAGTTACGCAACTTGCAACCATTCGGCTGCTCATTTGCATAGAAATCTTTATTCTATAGCAGGTAGTCTTAAAAACCGCCACAAAACTCCGTTTCTTTTTAATATACATCAAGAAACGAATTCATCGTCAACCTTACCTAGCAACAACACTTAGCGCAGGTGGGTTCTCCGGAATGTACGCAGTGAAGTAAGAAGAGTTAAATTTCGGTGCATTGTCATTGACATCCCGTATTGGAACAAACAGTGTGACTTCAGCACTTCTCGGCGAAACCGCTCTGTCAGTCGCTGCAAGTTTTATTTATGAGTACCATTAAAGAAGATTATGTGTCATAGCCGTGCGTATGTTTGCTGTCCGCAAAATAACAACCTCAAGTGAAAGAGGGATGTGACAAAAATTCATAAAAGCAATTGCATTTTAAACAAAAAACAAACTGTTTCCAGCCGATTTATTTTTAGCAGAAAAAACAATAAATATCAAGAAGAGCAAGGAGCCGGTCCTACATGCAAACGTGCACTATGCGAATGAAACAAAAGAACTTTACAACAATTTTGATTGAAGATTTGCTGCATTTACGAAAGCTAAAAGATTGCACTGAAAAGAAACTGCCATTGTGAAAATATGTCAATTTTTCATTTTTATTTATTTCAGTCTTTTGGCTCCCACATTGCAGCTATAGCTGGTCCTCTTCTTGGAAAAGAAAAATAACGCGTTATTAAAAGCGAAACAACTATCGTAGTTTAGGCTTGTTGTGTTTTTTTCATGATATACACAACTTTTATTGCAATACAGCATCTTACAATAGCCTTAAAACCGCTTTCAATGTACGTATTATTCAGAACAAAACTCTGAAAGGAAATCCACCATGGTAATACAGAATGTAAAGGTGTAAGATATGATGTCCGTGCAATTTAGCTATAAAAAAGTATTTCAGTGATTTTGGCGAATAGCTACAGCAACTTACCGATCACCGTTAATGAGTAAGATGATGCAACCTCATAGTCAATCTCTTGCGATGTGAAAACCAGACCGCTGGTTGAGTTGATCGCAAATGGCTTGCCAATGTCATTCGAGCTTAGACTATACACAACCTTCAAAAAAAGTACAGTAGGTTACATTATTTTATTTTATTTGTACTTAGCTAGGCGTTGAAATGTTGGTGTAACCGATCACACCCAGCGTATCGCCATTTGCTTTGAAGTTTGTTAGTCCTTCTGTCTCTTTACTGGAAGAAACCAAGGGCCTTTAAATTGTTCATTAGGTTACAAATTGAATAATTTCCAATCCACTATAGAAAAGTTGTTTACCATAGCGTTGACTCCTTTGTCCGCGTCTTTTGCATTCATTGTGAAAACTGATGTTCCAATATCAGCCCCTTCGATCACCGGTAGAGCCTCATACGATGTTCGAGAGAATGTAGGGCTGTTGTCAAGGTAAAGAAAAAACGTTGCGACCGAGTTAACATCAAAAGTTAAGCTTTGCGTTTATACAAAGAAACTTATATTGGCGTATACACTTCGCATGAACCAGCTCCAGTCAATACCTGTGTTGGTTTTCCGGAACTATTTGGAAATTCATAGTACGATCGGCGTGACGCGATGGAACTCCATCGTCAGATGCACGGACAGTAACCGACAGCTGTTGGTACAGTGGCCTGCCCACGAAAGAACCCGCTGTTTGGATGCTGCCAGTGGTTGCGTTGATGGTGAACAACTTTGAATCTTGGCCCTCCAGCAAAGCATACGTAACCTTTGACTGATAATCGTGATCAGTGGAGGTGACGGTCGCAACCTGAGTTCAATGCAGAAAATTCTATATTTAGTCCAAAATAGATTTTTTTGGATTTTTTCAAAAAAAAACTGAACATTTAAGTATATACCCAATTCGCAAACACCGTCAACGTTTGTGACGCATTGCGTATTAGTAATTCTGCCGAATTTTCTGAGATGGCGCATCATTTCGCATTTCGCAAATTTTCTCTACTGTCATTTTCACGTTGCTCTACGTTTTACGTTTATTGACACAGAAGTGAAGTCACTCAAAAGAACTTTACGAAAGACCTTACGGAAAATTCTTCCAACACTAGCTCGAAACGAAAGGTAGTATGAAGATATGCCCGAAATAGTTTGCGTGGGAGGCCCACGACGGTGCAAAGGCGTTTTTTGTTTTTGGAGGTAGAAATAATTTTGAAAGCACTTATTGAAGACATTTTTATGTATTTTTTTTAATCTTTTTTCTTCCTCAAGCTCCTCCCTGTGANATGTTTTTGAATGAAAAGAAGCCGGGTTTTACATACGCAGTGAGCTTGTGTGATCGTGATATCCCAATATTGCTATGTTGCAAACCTGTAACTTCGACGGTTTTTACGAAAGCATACCTTAGAGCCGACCGGCATGGAGAGAAGAACGCCAGTAGGTTGCATCACGTGTTTGAAAACTGGTTGATGGATGTTGGGTTGTGTCACATAAATTGCTACCTCAGCTGTTGAGGTTAGGCTGAGTGGGGTGCCGCAATCCGACGCCGCCACCACCAGTCTGTGCGAACGAGGACAAGAGTACGACGTTCCTACAACATGTGACAGTTGTCAACCTTAGCTGTACCAAAAATAATCAGCGCCTTTGCAAAATAAAACAAAGACTTTAAAGAAAAAAGGGACAAACATAAAATCAATTTCACCATCTAAGGTTCTATGCAAACCCTTAATTTTAATGAATAGCCTATTAAACAATTTTATGCGAATAACGTTTGAAACAAATCAGAAATAAACTACATTTCTGTTTGGGAAACTGATGCAAAACTCGGACACGTGAAAAAGAATGAAGGGCCTGAGAAAAAAGCCAATGACCAGTTACGGCATACGCAAAAGCTTCCATTTTCACAATTTTTGCATGCTCGCAAAAGTTGTTAGAATGTTTGTGAACAGGAAAAAATCATCGCAATGTACATCAAAGGTTTGGAACCACAATGAAATACTGAGAACGCGTTATTTTGCCTTTATTTGGCATGTCAACTCTGGCAATTGTCAAAAGAAAATTACCTGTAGCTTCAGAACAGAACAGTTGTCGATTCGAGAGCACATCTCCAGAAGTACGATCAATACGAAAATGTTCTGTCTTCGTAATGAGAGTGTAGAAGATCTACAAATATGAGCTAGTATCAGAGACGGGCACAGCGGCGAGGGAGTCAGCCCTGATGGTGCTTTGCTTACATTTACTTTTCAGATGAAATGAAGCAGGTGTGTTCAAATTCCAGCAAACTCCACTTTGAAACTAAACAAAATTATTTGCCTTTACCTGTCTGTTCTTGCCTTCGTCTTCATCAACTGCCGTCAGCTTAAGTATGTAGGAATTAGTGGCGGTGCCTGAAGGCACAGAAATGCTGTATAAGTCGAGGTCGAACCTGAGGACACAGCAAAAAGTTTAATCCATTAAGTTAACGGGAGTGGCGCCAACAGTGAAAATATTTGCAATATAAACAGTTAGCAGACCTACAGCCTGACATTGAAATACGTTTCCAGCAAAAAATTGTATGGATGCCCAAAAAGAACGAAAAAGTACTTCTTTTGCAAGGTCATTAAATTCATTTGTTTGAAAAGTTTGTCAAAATCAACTTTGAGACAAAAAATTTTAAAGACATAGAGGAATAAATCTCTACATAAAATTCAAAACGTCTTTTCTTCCAATAAATATTACAATATGCAGAAAATGAACGTCGATTTTCACCGAGCAGTGATCAGCGGAGTATCAGTGATGGAACAACACATGATGACAGAACAACACATAAAATAAGTAACTCGGAATAAACGACTTTAACCAATTGAATTTCATTCCCAGCTTTCCGCTAAATAACTTCGTTACAAAGTAACTACATTGCCAGTGGTGGGTTTAAGGTTGGGGGGGCCCGAGGCAAGACTAAAAAGGGAAGGGCCTCTGATGACGTCATCATACTCAGCCAACCGTGATAAGCACTTTTGATCAAGCCTAAGATACGGCCACTGAAGGATAGGCTACGTTCCTGAGACTACAACATGACTAACATAGCAAAAGGAGAAAATGCAAAGTGGTGTTCATGATACGCAACTTTGAAAACACTGAAAGGTGGGAAGACAAGGCTAGCAACACACAAAAGTTGGGCATTAGCAAGTTGGCATCGCCTCCACTTCTTTATTTCCACGCCTCATTCCTCTGCATTCACCATCAATAAACTACAAAGTTTACCCCTTTGAAAGTTTCACACTTTTCCCTTTGATAAAATGCTTGGTAGTTGGTAAACTGAATATGTTCACATTAACGTCTTTATGGGAATGCATGAAACCATAAACAACCAAGAAGATTTAAAACACTAAATTTGCTTAAAGTTTTATTCTTCATTTTGCTGCTCTACTTGGATACTTTCTGTTCAACTGCGGCTTTTTCATAAAATAATCAATAAACCAAACACTCCAATCTCTAGAGATCATCATTTGGTGTAAAAATTATCATTTGATATAAAAAGTTATTATTTGGTAAACATATTTGCTCTTATTTGATAGGGTCTTTTCAGAACTTTTTGGAAGAAATTTTAACCCAACATTTTTTTGGTATAGAAGCTGCTTTGAAGCTTTTCTTTATTTGTACATTGGAGATGGTGGTGGGGCCCCGTTGAAAGTGTAGGACTTAGCCGACACATTAAAGTTGCTGTTTGGGCCCCTTTCAAAGAATAGTACTTGCATATGGTAGTTGGTGGCCCCTTTGAAAGCAAGGTACTTGCACATTAAAGTTGCTGTTGGGGGCCCCTTTGAAGCATAGTACTGTACTTAAACATTACAGTTGCTGTCGGCAGCCTCTTGGAAAGCAAGGAATTTTACATTACAGTTGTTGTTTGGGGCCCCTTTGAAAGCATAGTACTAACACATTACGATTGCTGTTTGGGGCCCCTTTGAAAGTAAGGCACTTATACATTAGATTGCTGTTAGGGGCCCCTTTGAAAGCAAGCTACTTACAGATTACAGTTGCTGTTGGGTGCCCCTTTGAAAGTAGAGTACTTACACACTGCAGGTTCTTTTAGAGGCCCCTTCAATGAAGTTTAAAAACAGAGTACTTACACATTTCAGTGGCTTTTGGGGGGCTCTTTGAAAGCAAAGTACCTGTACATTACAGTTTCTGAAGGGGGGCTTTTGAAAGCAGAGTAGGCCTACTTGTTTATGATTTGCTTTGTAGCACATTATATGAGTGAATAATAAATTTTTCATCAAAAATAAGGAAAATTTATGCGCGTAACACCTAAAAGGGGTGCCCCCAGAAAGGGGGGCCCGAGGCAAGTGCCTCGCTCACCTCCCCTTAAACACACCACTGTACATTGCCATTCTATTTTTGTTAGCAAAACCAACGGAAGCATTTTCAACTTTATTCATTTTCGGTTTCAAATCCATACTAGCAGTCGCAATAAAATCTATCACTCACTTGGGCCGATTGTCGTTCGAATCTGTGATTGTAACTGAAACTGAAGTACGCGCGGTCCAGGCAGAATCAGCAGCTTCAACTTCTAACTGATGCCTGAAACAAGCACACCAAAAGTATAAACCTTCCTAAAAAACATTCAAAAATGTTTTACCTAGTTTCAACTAACACGCATGTACACAACGCGAGATACGCTTTAAACGCCTCCTTAAACTTAGTTATGAAGTTACAGCACAGCTTCTCGATGCCGTGTCTATTTTTAACGATTGCGGGAAACTCGGCATGCAGAAAAAAGCCTCCATAACAATTCCTGCTATTTCGCAAAACTTTAATAAGCACCTGAGTAAATTAACCCAGTGGTTCAAGTGATCATAGAAAAATAAAACATGTACTTTTGTTTGCGACGTACTGCAGCAAAAATATAGCCATATACTGCATTGTGATCTCAGAGAAAAATGTGTTCTCATGCTCCCTAATTCTGATAATAAAAATTGTGCTTACACAGCAACCGTTTCACGATCTAAAGGTTTGTTGAGAGCAATCACGCCTGTTTGTTGGTCAATGCTGAAAGTGTCGTCAGAAGAATCTGCGAAGCGGTATCGGACCTGCCGGTTTTCTTTACTGTCAAGATCGTTCGATGATATCTGGAGCAACAGCATCAAACATGAATTCAAACCATGCTAAAACATCTTCTATTCTGAAGCGGCAAACTCATCCTCAACACCACAGATTACGGCTACATTTTGTCCAAATAATAATTGTTTAAACTTAGCTCAGAGTGCAGCACCTTTCAGAGATGTGTTGTAGTCATTGCCTCAGGCGAACATTCTCTTATTAAAGTTTAAAAGCTAAAACCTGCTCAAAAGCATTTTTGACTGGCATACATTTCTTTCCAAAGCGTTCGTCGAAACTGATTTCATATTTTTGCGTGCGACTTTTCGTCAGAGCACATTCGAGTATGCTAAGAATTTTCAGAGAATAGAAACGAGTAACGATGGATTGTTCATTTTTCAGATAAACAGAAAATAAGTTCGAAACAAACACGGTGGGACGTTTTCCCGGATTGGAACGAATCAAAGCACATTAAAGCGCTTCGTGTTGTCGATGACAAAACAGCAGAACAAAAGCCGATGCGCTCAACAATGAAACAAATACCTGTATCACAAAATCTCCTATTTGTGCATTTTCGTCAATCGCTGCACTGAAAAGTCGGGTGAAAATTGGCGGGTTGTCATTAACGTCGCTGACGACAACTTTCACCACCGCACTGCTGGTTAAACGATTAGCGCCTCTGTCCGTGGCCAGCACTGTCAGGAAATACCTGTAAACAATTTTCTGTCAGAAGCTAAATTTATCCAACCACGCCGCTTGTTTCGAAAAACAAGTCATGACGAGCGTTCAGCGATAGTAAGTGCTTCAGAACACTTCGGCTCTCAAAATTTGAGAGAAACAGAACAAACACGACGCCTTGCTTGCCCGATTTTAAACATTATTAAAAAATCCTGCAATGCGCTGTAAAAAATGTTTTAGGGCGCAGCGCATTTCATCGACAGGTGTCGCTGTGATATTAGAAACAGAAACGCATAAACCAATGGTCAGAAAATCTACGAAGAATCGCTAGCTCAAGTGGTGTGTGGTGAATAACAATAGCGTAGATANCACGTCAATATCTAACGTGGGCCCTATGATCTTGCACAAAAGTACTGTCACTCAAAAGTAACTAAATGTTTTATATCACCAGCTAAAGCCAAAATTTCTAGTTCATCATCGTTAACAACATTTTGAGATGCTATGTGATGTGCTTATGTGCCGGGGAGTCTAGCAATTTTTTGTGAGCATCAAGTATGTTAATAAGACTGGGCAGATTCTGGTCGATATGGATTTAACGCACGAGCATGTTGATGAAAGCAACTGTTTTCGAAACGTCCAGCAAACAGTAGTTTCATTCAAACTACTGCTTTTTTCGTTGTTGTTTCTAATACAGCCTTCTAAGCCTTACGCTGCGTTGATGTAGCTAGGGCAAAACGTTCAGTTGACATATCATCCCCATCTATATTTGGGTTATTAATAAACTCGCTTACACATCTTGTTGTTCGCGGTCCAACTTGACGATGTTACGAAGCCAGCCAGTGGAGGAATCCAGGCTGAATTTCTCAGGATTTTCGCTGTTTTCCGAGTCAATGCTGTATTCGACCTGTCCTCCCAATCCTGCAGTTGAGAACATTCATAAAGCATTAAAAAGCTGGAAGTCGACCAGCATTCATACAGGTATCCTACCAACCGCATATTCGCTTCATAATTCTGTTTTGTCGTGAGCACTCACAAGACCACGTAGCTCCCGATTCATAGCGCATATCGGAGGAATAGTAAGAGTTCCTTACCAGTATCTGAGTCTGTTGCTGTCACAGTGAGTATCGAATCGTCCTTGACGGTGGATTCTTCGACAACCACAGTGGAATAAGAAGGCAACGAGAATACAGGAGCGTTGTCGTTGACATCCCTAACCTTAAGTTAAAAGAGCAGTGTGGTTAACATAACTTTCACGAGGCAAAATATGGTAAACCACGTTCTGCCTTGAAAAGCCATAGTTCGGCCAGCTTTGAAGGCAACTAAGAAGTCTAGTATGCGCATTTACTGCAACACCACGGTAGGCTAATTGCTTTCAAGGACTAAAATGAAAACAGAGTTATAATCAACCACCTTCATGGTACTTACTGTAACTTTTAATGATGAAATATTTGAAAAAACTGGAGTTCCACTGTCTCTTGCTTCCACCCACACTATGACAGTGGGATTTTTTTCTCGCTTCAGTGGCTTTAATTGCATTAACTCTCCCGAACTGACATTGACTGAAAAGCTGCTTTCAACATTCCCACCTAAACAAGCGACAAATTGTATTATTTTCCAAAAAATGATGCAGCAGAGAGAGATATTAGATTTTGTTCAACTTTTTTCAGATGAGATCGTGTTATCACCTAAATTGCTCTGTTGCTTAGTGATAGTGCAGGCGAAAAGTATTGTTACGCTGTCAGTGTCTGAAACAATTACTCCACTACGTCCCAGTGGCCGACTTGAAACGACTGCTAAGCAAAACAATGCTTTCAACTTTTTGGTATGTTATTCATCCCAAGCACTAGAACATTGTGAAGAACAGTAGTACTCACCAGCTATGAAGTATTTCATAGTTCCAGCGCCCAGTCTACTTGTGCTTGCTTCAAATCGATGCAATGGCGCCGAAGACGGGAAATCGTTTTCTTGAACTGACACAGGAGCGGAAGGTGCGTTTGCGAAAGTTGGAAAGGGCCCGTCGTAAACGAAAATGTCTACTTCAACTGCACTGGCCATTGATGGGTTCCCACCATCGCGAGCTAAAAGCTTTTGCAAAAATGGTGAGAATTAGCAAGGCAGTTTTGGTGCAGTCTTTATTAGAAACGAAGCACTGCGTCGTCGCCACATCAAACTATAGGCCTCTGAGCTTTACGGTATCCAAAAGTTCACTCGGGCAAAATACACGATCGTGATATGTATTGCCAGCATCACGCAACGCCAGAATATGACGATGAATTGAATCGAAAAGCGGAAAAGCAGTAACAACCATGAAGTCAAATACAACGGCGTAGTAGGCTAATACCTTTATTTTGTAGAAGCTTGACGATAGCGGCCCACTGCTTGAAACGAGACCGGTATTGCGAGAGACGGTAAAAGGCAAACTTGCACTTTCTGGGTGAAGTTCGAAGGTTACTTGACCGTTATGACCCGAGTCAATGTCTGTAGCGGTGACCACTCCGCAATCTCCACCTGAGAATCGATACCACGGTTGAGTGCAAGCGACGGTTAGGAAGGATAGCGCAGATTTACTGCCAAACAATAGAAGAGCAGCGCATGCGATACATACAGAACACGACTTAAGCGGAGACGAGCTAACCACAGGTTGGTGTTTCCGTCTTAATGCGGCCGCGCTGTTCGACTTTCACTCTTAAAAATCTCACAGCATGACAAGCACAGAGCGCTGGTTTACCTGAGGACATCATGTTCATAACATACGAGTCGCTGCTGAAAATGGGCTTATTGTCGTTGATGTCTGTGACGTATACTATAACTGTGCTCATAGCCGACCGAGCTTCCCCACCTGAAAGTTAGAAGCAGTAAGATTGTAAATTAAACTAAACAAGTTTAGAATAGAAATGCATTTAAATCGTTTCAATCTCTTTGGTTTTTGTAATTTATTTGCAACTCGCTAAGCTTCATTTCAAAACCAGTTTTTATTCAAACGCAAACTATATACCTGCGCTGTCAAACGCATACACTGTGAACGTGTATTTGTCTTCTACTTCACGATCCAGTGACCGCGACGTTGATATGATACCAGTGGTGGGATCGATAACAAACGGAAGTGTCAATCCATTGGAAGCAATTGAATACCTGAGTAGGCATCACAGGCGAAATTACTTTTTGCTTTGAGTATACAGTAGCCCATTATACATGCATATTTGCGATCTTCCGCGCAGGCGCGTAGCCAGGGAGGGCAATGGGGGCAATTGACCCCACCAATTGGGAAAGTAGCATTAACAATTTTTAGGTTAATCAAGCTTTAGATGTGTAAGCCAAAGAAATGCGTCAGTGCAAATCAACGAAACTGCTTTAAAAAACCTATTCTACTTCAACTTTTAGTCGAACGTGATCAAAGCAGTATGTTTTTCCAATTGCCCATGATTAATCAAACATTGTGTATAGTGTAAATGCTGTAGAATTCATGCCAGGGCTGACCTTTACCTAAGCTTCCGTGTGGAAGTTCGTGATAACGAAATACAAACTTGTATATACGCGCATGGGCGTCTGAAATTGAATGATTTTATTCAGGGAAGAACCAATAGTGTGTTTTCCAGAGGTAGCCGAAAAAAATTTTGCAGGGGGGCCAAAAGTGGGAAATTTCGTTTCAACTACTCGAAACTGAGAAAACAACCTTTTTTACAAAAAAAAGCTTGATAGGAAAATGTCAAATTTCAAAGTTCCCCCTTCCGAAACCCATGTATACGCGCTTGTAATCACTAACTGAAAGTAAAACAAGGAGCAACGCTTTTCGCAGTTGTTTCTGGCGCACCAGCTTGCTGTATCCAAACTAAACGTAAACTTCATTTCAAGGCCATCGCAAAAATTCCTGTCTCATAACTCTGGCATACTACAACTATTGTATATTTTGCCCTTGACTAAAGCATCAGCCGTTGCTTTAAAAGAACATCGTCGATTTTTGTTTTTGTACAGCTTTGCAACTAAATGCGTGAATAGCGATGATATATATTTTGTATGCCTTGAAGCTCAAGCCTTGGCTAAGAAGCAATTCAGTTTGTCTTTTTTATTAGGCAAGTAAGCCATAGACACTGTTTGCCAACAATAGCATTTATTCTAGATATTTAATTGTAATGGCATGTGCAGTCTACATGTCTACACTGTAGACCTACTGCAACGGTTCAATCACAAATATGTGGAGCCTTGACGGTTTCTTCTATGATCTCCTTTTACCTTCCCGGCAAGTGAAAAAAACAGTTTCGTCAAGTAATCGGAGACCGACCTGTACATAGCCTGAGAGTTTTTCAACTTTCATCTGATGTTAATTGCCACCCTATCCTGCAGTAGACTTGAAATAATTCAACCACAACGCGAAGATCAGCAGAAAAATATAACAAAAGTAGAAAGATGCTGTTTATGCTGCAAGTGTTGAGGCCATTGACACCGCCATTTACTTACAGATAGCTTGCAATCTGTTTTCTCGATAAATCGCATGTGACTAAAATGAAACTAAAATACATTTTTTCCCAGCCGATTTGATTTTGTTATTTAAACACAATGGATTTAAAGAAAGACTTTAACTTCTTAATTTCCAAACTTTTTTGAGCAAGACACAAATCTGAGTTTGGTGAACACCAGGTGACCCACGTCTCAAATAACGTATGACGAAAATAGTGATTTTTGGTAGCAAGTTGCTAAGTTCGTTTTTAATGTTAGAAACCTACACTTTTTCAAGAATCTACGCTGCAGACAGACAAGCAGTAGTAACGTTCAAAATCTACAACTCCGGTTTGGATCGCCTCTGCGCGACACATTTTTTTACCCTTCATCCTTTGGGTCTTGATCCACAATTTGGGAACCACTGGGCTAGATCAACTAACCAACCGCTGTGTGAAGCTACGGTGACAAGGCCTATTTTTGCAGAGCCGTGGTAACAATCGATTGTGGCTTAGTTTTCGCAAAAACTCAACCTTTTTCACGCTTTGTGTAGATTGAGTGGGTCAAACATATGCAGTTTTGTTTAGGGGTCTTGTATAACTTTCCATAATTAAAAAATTGTCTTTATAATATTTGTCAATTTTATTGTTAACTCTGAAAAGCCGGATAGGTAAATACCTAATCGTTTATTGAAGCAGGCTTAGTGCAAGCAGAGTACAAAAACGTTGCCGTAATCGCATTTCATATCGTTTGAAATGACAAAATCCAAGCACATTTCAAAGCTGTTGAGGAACTTTAGCGTTTATATTATCAGTTGCATACGTCAACCAGTCGCTCAAGAATTGGACAAGATCCACGTCTTTGTCTACATGCGCGCAAGTTTTGTAGACCTACTTCGGGAGTCGGTGTCTTACAGCAGAGTCTCCAAACTACGGACCGCGGGCCAAATCCGGCCCGCGAGGTCATTTAATCCGGCCCGCGAAGCTATTCCATCCAGCCGCACAGACATTTTGTGAATAATGAAAAAATAATATATTTACGAAAACTTTGCTGATTTGGTACGTTGCAACATATCTAGAAAAATACATAAGGTGTCCGGTCCTCAAACTATTCTGCAAGAGCTTATGTGGGCCTCGAACAAAGATGTTTGGAGACCCCTGTCTTAGAGCAAAGTCGCTACTCGGCTTCGATTGAACGTTTGTTGGTGTACACCGAAAGCGTGTAAATATAAAAAGCGCAATCACCATGACGGCCACGATAACTTCTTGCTCAACTGCAATATTGGCTGGAAAAAGTATGCTGCAGATCTTGCACTTATAGCATCAAGATTTTCACAAGTACTTTCACAAAAAAGTTTTACGAGCAAACGGTGGCTTTCATTCAAAGTAGAAACTTGGAAATTTACTGAAAACAAACTTTTAAAACTTGTTAATTTGGTGAAAGCAGACTTTCTATTTGCCGACTTAAATCTGAACAGAATTATTGAGAAAAAGAAGTTCCAGAAAAGGCAATTTTATGAATGATGGTTTAAAAACAAGGGGCATTACAGTATATACGTAAATGTTGAGACTTGGTTACTGTTTGCCCCCCCCCATACTGTTTGCCCCCCATCAAGTCAAAATTTCTGGCTACGCGCCTGCTTCCGTTATGCATTCTGAAAACTTCCACGGATAACAATTCGCTGCAGGGGGTTATCCTCCAAAATTCAGAATACGTTTGTGTCGGTATCAGGCATGATGCACAAAAAGAAATAAACATAAGAAGGTAGCTCGTCACAATGTGTGGTCTGTGGCGCTCACCGCCGCCAGTCTCTGTGCAGCGGCCAGCATGCAACTGCTGGCAGCGGTAACGAGTCATCAGCAAAACAACGCGTGCAGTTTTCCTTCACACCAAATCATCAATGCCAAGCACCAGGGTGGAAAGGCAGAAAACGGCGTTTTCTCATGCCACCAGTATGAGTCGAACCTAGTCTAAAGAGAAGCGTGTTTCACCACAGTACCAGTGCCACCGAACAGTGACACAATCTACATTTGAAAAAGAGAGGCGTCGTGTTTTATGAGAGAACAAATACCTACGTATGAAGCGAGCAAATCTTCCTTTACTTTAAACATCATGCGCGGGTGTTCTTGAAACTTTTTGTTAAGTCTAGTAACACGCAGCGAAGAACTAACCTCACTACACCAAACTCTCCAGCGTCTTCATCAAAAGCAGTCACTGTAACAACTTCCGTGCCAAGGGCAGCGTCTTCTGCAATCGCGGTTCGATAGACAGCCGGACGAAACTTTGGTGCGTACTCATTGTGGTCGTCAATAACAACAAGCACTGATGCTGAACCAGTCAAAGCAGGTGAACCTGAACATAGCGTCAAATCGTATTTTGCAAATTTCTGCATATTTCATTAAAGAAAAAAACTAAAGTAATCGATTTATTTTTCATTACCGAAGTTGCATGGACGGTATATGAGCAAATGATAAAAGCTGATTGCAACTGCTGTTGAAAATATTCAGCAATACATACGGGATGATATTCCAATTTTTCCCGTGACCTGTTTGCACTTCCAATATGTTTTTTAAGTGCGCGCTTTTTAAACCGCTATACTTTAAAAAGTTGTAGTGCAGCCCGCATTGGTGAATAATGATCAACTGTAATTCACCTTTCGAGAAGTTATTTAAAGGGGGGTCCACAGCCAGAAATGCCAAGCTGATACAAAGAGAGCGTTATGGGTAGAAAACACACATGACATACGGTAGATTGTTTATCGAAGGAATGAAACTGAAAAACAGTCAATGCTTTCGTTGATGTCCATGCGGCTGATTTCTCACCACGATCAACTGCTGTGACAACAACCGAATATCGACTGGCAGTTTCTCGGTCAACCATCGGGTTGATGCGCAAATCACCAAGTGGGGACAAGGCGAAGAGAGTTTCCACTCCAATGACACTAAGCTCAACACCGTCTTTTTCCACACTTTTCACCATCGCACTCCTGAAGTCCACCACCGGGCTGTCTTCGTCGAGAGTCCCAAACTGCCAATAAAAAATGAAACAAGTTAAAATGTTAAACTGTCGACAAACGGTTAAAAAATATTTCGTAAATGTACCTCGACTTTTGGCACAGACTGTGTCAGTAGCATAGATTTTACCTTAACGAGATGCTTGGTGGTAGTGATGCTTTCTTTAACGTGCAAAACGACAGAGTTTGGAGAAAGGACGGGTCTACGATCGTTCACGTTGACTACATTTATAGTGAGTGTGGTGTTGGTAGATTTCGATGGAGCTCCCTGATCGCGTGCTTCAATGAGGAGCCTTTCCTTCTTGACGTTTTCGTAGTCAAGTCTTTCGCTTAAATACACCTCTCCTGCAAAACACAAAGCGAAATTTCCAACACAACGCCTTCACCGTTTCTCACAACGCCTTCACCGTAACCAACACGGTAAGACAGGGGAGAGCTTTGAGTCCATATCTATTCGCTGTTTACCTTGACGTGCTTTCAGTATAGCTGGGCACAGCCAGAGAAGGACCCATTGTGGGAAATATGCAAGTGAATTGCCTATTGTTTGCTGATGATTCATGTATGTTTGGTCATTACAGCCTCAGTGGTCTTCAACGCTTTCTGAATATTTTGCTGCGATTATACCGCTGATCACTAAACTACTTTTGCCTGCAAAAAAACAACCGGCGTAGTTTTTCCTCCTAAAAGTTTTGACTGTCTGCCACACCAATTGTTTCCCTGAATGGCGCACGTGTAAGTTTACCAACCATGCCAAATGTCTCCGTGTAATACTTCATGCCTCACTGAGGGATGGCGATGACACACCGAGGCAAGTGAAATCACTTTTTATGCACGAAACAAACTCAGAGGCTCCTTTGCTCAGCCTTCCTGCTGCAGTTTTAAAAACACTCTGTTTCGTGCCAAGGTACACCTGCCATATGTGATGCAAGTACACACAATCTGGTATTATGCGCCTCCGAGTAGACACAACAAAGCCGATCGAATATTGCATCACATCTCAAGGAACGTAGGTGTTGCCCCCCATCAAGTTACCTGTACGTCGTCAGGACATTTCATGCCTACATTAGAAAAATTTGTATGCTTTTGTTAAACGACGCGCATCTTCAGCCAACTTTTTTATCCACACACTTTCGTTGTTTGATGCTTTTCACAAATACCCATTTTTCTCCCATTCTGCAACGCTTCTCTATATCTCGATCACGGAATGCAGTAGTTGCTGGTACTTTGTTTCAGTGTTCGTGTCTCTTCTGTATTGGCTGAGCGCACCAACTAACTCCCACCCAGTGAAGTGTTGTGTATAAGCATTTATGTACTTCTGTGTTCTTTTTGACTGTTGTGATATGGGCGTTTTATCTGAGACAAACACGTAAATAAAAATAAATAAAATAATTGCTGGCATTTCGTAAATTAATCCGTTTCATACAACTGAAAAGGACTTATAATTCTCTTTGTTGTCTACTCACGTGTTTCCCGTTATCTTACAGCTTTTTCAAACACTTCGTTTAGTGGCAGAAAAAAGTGCCAAACAGGATCTTATAGGCCTTCAAATTGTTTCTCTGGAAACATCCATGAGCTCATGTATGCACAGTAACTTCTTTCGCTATAAATATTTCACTTTAGATTGAACATGCAAACCAGTAGATCCCTTTTGTAAAGTTACTCAGATTCACAGCACACCTGTCACTGAATCGATCCGAAAATGTGAAAACTGGGGCGACAAAACTCGGTAAGTCACACGGCCGTTCCAGCCAACGTCTTCGTCTGACGCTGTCATGAAAGCTACAGAGGTACCAAGAAGAGCATTCTCTGAGACAGCGGCCTCGTATCCAGAAGAGGTGTCGAAAACGGGAGGATGATCATTGGTGTCAGCAACAAGCAGCTGCACATCTTGCTCGTAGGACAAAGCATTTGCTGCGTATACGAAATAAGTTCTGGTTATTGTGATTGTCATATTTATCTTAGAGTGATTGAAGAAGCGCCGTATCTACGCGAACTGTAGATTTATTTCACCGCTGCTTTGTACAGTTTGCAGTCAATGTCTCTGTTAATGTTGCTACGAGAAATTCGAGTGACATTCTGGAAGGCTACCTTCACATTAAAAAAACTCACTTAAATGAATGGCTCCGATAGTTACATTATATCGATCATGCAGTGAGCGCGACGACACTCTGTTGCCGACTGATATCCATCCAGTGCTGCTGTCGATTTGAAACGTTGATATATTTGGGAACTGAGAAATCATCTTGTAGCGCACTTCACCTGCCCGGCATAAAACGCTTGCTAAAGCAAAGAACTGCATGGTAAAATGTAGGTGCTATCTGTTTCTGCACCGTCAGTTTTTCTTATGTTTTTTTTCGGAATCTTTTAATGTTTTACATTTTAAGACAACTGTTGTCAGGTTTGGACGTCAGTACTCGACTACCCATTCAACTGGTTGTAATCAGTTATGTCGAATTAAGACGTTGGCAGGCGACGATGCAGTCGAAAACTAAAATGAACAAAAATGGTAATGGATATTCCTTTTTTGGGTAATGGAAATGGTTATTCCTCTGTACAAATGGCTATTTCTCTGTAGAAATGACCAACTCTCTGTTGATCAGCAAAACTACGCGCTGATTCTTGCTTCGTACCACCATTTCGTTATTTCAGCGCTGTTCACATATAATTTGAACAATCCGGTTGATTATACAGAAAAAAAAACTGGTTTAACCACAAAACGGGAACGCTTTCACTCTTCGCAAACATCATGTCTCACAGGAACATTGCCCTAACAAAAGTTGTGAATAATAAATATTCTTGCTTGGTAATTTCAGCTATTGAGTTCCCCTAACTTTGAGATATAACAAGACCAATCGTGCGCTGAACACAAGGTTTATAAAACAGCAGGTGAATATCATCCACCCTTGGCTCATACCGTCATGGTCAGGAATTCCGACACGAAGAACTTGTGTTCCAGACTCTGCGTTCTCATTGACGTACCTAAACCACATATGAAAAGTATGAAGGCTCTGTGGCAGAACCTTGGGTTCCAGGAGGGTACTTGCGCGTCGACAATATAGCAGCCAAAAAAATATCCGATTCCACCAGCAATTTCGTAAAAGCGTTGCGGATAAACTAGACTCCTCCAGCGATCAAAAACATGCACACACCTAGCATGGAAAAATCTTGCTAATCGTTTGATGTAAAAAGATGAAAAGAGACTTAGAACTTACCAGTATGAGGGCATCACAAGCTCAAACGATACGTCATTAACGTCGCTAAGTATGATGCTTATGTTGGTGTATGTCCACAGCCGATCGGAAGGTGGTGCCAGGTCGTAGGCAACAACACTGAGTTCGTGAATAGCATGGGACGTATTGACCAAGCTTTTTCTGACTGTGATGACTCCGGAATCTGGTCTGATCATGAAATGACCTCGAGCGTTGCCAGAAATGATGCCGTATTCTACCAGCCCATTAAAACCTGCAATAAAAACAAATGCAATTGTTTGCATTAACTGGTTCATTTGTGGTTGGATTCAAGTGGTCACACACCACATCTGTGGTTGCAAGTTGTCGATAGCAACCGAACTTTCACCTTGAAACACAAGAAACGCATAGTAGGCGTATCAGACGCAAGAAACAGTGAAGAAAGAAAGCAATTGAAATTTCGATTACGATTCCGACATACAGTCTCTACAACTACAGAACCACTTCTGGAAAAGATACTGAGCAAACACATATAAACAAAAGCATGGTTGCGTATGATGCACACACTCAAATTATGGATTTGCATACGAATACATTTCTCAAGATAGCAAGAGGCCTAGTTTTTTAAAACACTTTCGAGGCTCACATTTTCTTGATGTGCTTTTCAAGAAAACATAAAATATCGGACTGTTCCAGGGCAGTGCCAAATTTGGAATACTAAGTCTTTGCCAAGTTAGATTCGAAAAATTGCAGTGAAGCTTGTTTTCACCAGCGAAAAACTCCTATGTAGCATAAATGTTAGAACACCAAAACTGTAGAAGTTACTCCCAATATTTGCAAGTAACTAAAAATGCACGCAAACGTTACACTATCTTAAAACACGTTTGGTCACGTCAGTAAAACTGAAACTGGCATTTGCGAAAGAGTAGTTTGTGATATATTGCTTCAGTGCTGTTTCGCAATCTACAAGATGGGAAATAACAACTTTTCGCCTCAAAACGTCTATGGCGTCTTTTTGCTTATCACCAATGCAGCTTTGCTCGCAAAAGCGGTTTTAACGTTTTTATAATTGATATTTGAATAGAATAACAAGGTCGTTGCTTTTTGTTAACATGCACGGGCATTCGCAGAAGAAGGCAAGCAATGGCCAAGATCTCCGGGGATTTTGTATCTGACATACTGTAAGGTTTTTTAATTAAGTCAGGCTGTGACAATCCTTTTCGCCAAAAACGCTGGTAAAGTAAGCAATTACCCTCTTTACACTGCACTGTTATCGTGTTCGCGTTGGATTGGGAATCCCATAAGTCACTCAAGCACGACCGTGAGTGTCTCACCGAGCTGCTTGAGCGCGCATGTTTTCAACCACATGCGATTCAGCGAATCCAACTAGCAGAGGTAGGTT
>JGI24159J19872_10000371_pt1 | contig 37896 bp, 22 predicted proteins | sample Ectturendosymbi4_FD_19872 | JGI IMG/M metagenome (IMG submission 19872) | reverse complement strand
TTAACTAGAAACCGTGCTGTAAGAACCTAGATGAAGATGCTAGTTTTTTTTTTTTTTTGGTAACGGCAGTTAGCGGCAGGCCGAACACCCAATCTTCCAATTGAGAAGCGGACACTTTACCACTGAGCTATTGCCGCCCAAAAGATGCTAGTTCTTTGTCCAGTCGGACCTTCAATTAACTTGCTTTTCTGTCAAACACGTGGAACCACACCTTCATTTATAGGAGACACACATCAACGATTTTAACATATACACTGCATTAGTTTAAGACTTTACACTAAACAGAAAAAATAACTTTTATGCGCCTACATGGATCCGAAACCACATTCAGAGAAAGGGAACATTCTCGATTAGAACTTCGAAAAATTTAGATTGGTTCCTCACTACATAGACGGACTCTGTAGGGCAGGGCTACAATTTAACTGTTTGTTATTTTGATTCCCAAAAGGAGTTGCGACTCATTAATAAGGTATTCAAGTACCTCTAAATCCACTGCAAAGATTGTAGAAATCAACATGTTTGAACGAAGATACAGTAAGTTTCTTTGAGTGAGCAATTTCTTTTAAAAATAAGTGCTATGCAAATTTATGGTCTATGACATGAAAATGTAGCTGACAATCCTCCGCATTGTCAGAATTTGCAGATATCTACATGTTTGTTCGAGCAAAATTGACGGTGAGTTTAATGTATCTGAATAAAGATTTGGCTTCGACAGGAAACATGTGAGTTTTGCAAGCCTACTGGTAAACATGTGCTAACTGGCAACCTTATGCAAAACGTATCTAACACCTATGTTGTTTTCAAATCATAATTTGCTCTGGTTGTTTAACAGAATAAAACGATCTTAGCGCCTTTAGAGAAGCATTGCAGAATTTCTAGCTCTAGCACAATGTTAAACGTAAAATTACCTCGTTGAGTTTCGTTTGAGTACCCATCGCGTAAAATGTTTACCTGCAGGCGAATCCACCCGCCTCCCTTACCTTCTCAAAACTCCGCTGGCTTCATCCGTAAGTTTGTGCTGCTCACCATCAGTAGTGAGACAACAATTTACTCGAAAAATGCTGTTTTTTGCTACTCATGTTGTTATGTATGGCACAATTTACTCGTTTGTCTCGGAAACCTGTTACAAGAAAAAACTACTCGAAAGCCCGTGAGTAGAGAGGGGTTACTTGCACAGATTCAGCTGACGTTGTTCAGCTGATGTTGTTTACGTTCAGTTTTTCAAAAAACTTGACATCATATTATCACATCCACAAAAATCGTTTTCGAAACTTGGCGGATTTAAGCCAGTACAACTAAATTACTTTTGTGGTCAGGCAATCTTGGTGTCAATTTCAATTTTAACACAGATATAAATAGATGTAATGAAATATAAAATTAGAGTTATGCTCGGGTGAATGTAGCGTCATTCGCAAACGTTTTGCCAAACCAAGCCAAGTCCTCTTCATTCAACCGGATCACCATTTGCTTTGTCTCGCGATCTCACCTATATTCGACAGACAGTGAAAATGCATTTCTGCCTTGAATACTAAAAGTGGTCCACAGCTTTGAGTTTGACAGTGTTACACAAAAACATGCTAATATGCTAATACTCAAAGATGAAACAGCATCCCTTACTCAGGGGTGTAATGCTAAAAAAAGAAGTGTGGGAACGCACCAAACACTAGTCATTTTCAGCAGCACTTCAAACTCAATTTTAAATCAATTTTTAATGAAGTATTCTCTGTCATTACACTACAAATGAAAACATTCACAGATTTTCCACACATACAACCTGTCTGAGAGCTGCACAGAGGAGATCTAAGTAAAAACACACATCTTCAAAGCCAGGTTGCTACGACGTGTTCCCGCCCCACTACACCCCTGCTCTTACCACAAAAAATACCCAAATACCTCAATCATTTTGTTAATTACACTCGTTTTCCCTAAATTTTGCTTGCCCCCTACGTTTTCACTGCCCTTAGATCCCAGATCCCCACCACTCATCTTCTCACAATGGCATAGCTTTGCTCACAGTGCGTAACATATGCCGCTTGGTGCTCGTTGCATTCTTTCTGCGATGCAAAACGATAAAAGTTGAAACCAAATTTTATGTGATTCAGCGTTGACTGGTTGACTAATCCCTAAACCAGGGGTGGGAAACCCGCGGCCCGCGGGCCAAATGCGGCCCACGTGAACATTTGATATGGCCCGCATCAGAATTTTCGTTACCCATCAGAGTACAACATCGCGTCAAGGCGAAGCTCCATGATAAGCAGGTACTCAGAGAGTAAGTCAAGAGAAGTCACTCTTCCTCGTAATTAGATAGAGGTCGAATTTTAGAATAAAATTAATTGATTTTTCGGCTCGCCAGTGATAATGCACAATTCATGCGACCCGTGATAGTAAATAGGTCCCCAACCCTGCCCCAAACCATCACGTAGTTTTAAAGCACTTTTCACGTAGTTTCAAAGCACTTTTAAAGCACTTTTCATAAACTTTTTTTAGGCTTGACACAAGCTGTGATCTGAGACGTTGAAGTTTTAAATAATACAAAACTTTTGTTTGCTCCTAACTAACAACTCTTCCAAGGCGTAACTCACGTTGAATTTAAGCAATTTCTATTTGCGATGCGGCCATGTAACACAATAGGTATGCTGTTAACGGTAGCTATTGTATCCAACCAAATATCGGGGCGCTTTAGCAATAAAGATGTAACGTTGAGATCCAGAATTACAACATTTTGCAAAGAACAAACCTTACGTAAAACTTGATGCTATTAAATGTTTTCTTCTAAACATTGCAAACGGCGAAAACGGAACGAGATAAAATTTTGTTCTTGTGTAACAAAAAAGTTATTTCTTCAATTATACAAATCCTAGCTATGGCTCAATTACAACATGGCTTTACTAATACATCGCGAATCTCTAGATATTTAGGCAGTATCTTTGATGAAGCCAAAGGTTGCTGCAGTCTCAGTGTGCTGCAGTTACCCCTTCCAACGATGCGTGTGGTCAGATTCGCAGTGACCGCAACAAGCATACACAACATCTCTCGCTTAAGCCTACACGTATCAGACATGTTATCACAGAAAACTGTCGCACATTAAGCACCCAGGCATTACTCTTTGTCAAAATTGGTGGTTGCCTTTATCCAGGCTCAGATGGATGGGTAAGATCGCGTGTTACATAAATGCTCGGTTAAGTTCGCGCGCCCAGAGCGGAACACCTACAAACTCCAGTTTATGTCAAAGATCAAACTCTCACGCGATGGGAAAATATTTTTCCAGCGAAAGTCAACACCAAGCTATCCTCGCTCACCTCAATTGCGCAAAGCACCGGCGGAACTGAACGCAATATAAAAAGTGTCACATTGCTCCCTTGCTTAGCTCGAGAGTAACATTACATACTCCTTGAAGTGTCGCGTTCTAAGCGAAGGTGAAAATAATAACTAGTATTTTGACACCATGACAATAGGTTTCCCAGGCTGGTGACGAAAGAAATTTGGTGTTCTCTGAACGTTTTGCTGAGACATTATCAGCTGTGTACTGCATAGTTAAGCAATGGAAAAGTGGGGCTCAAGAAAAAGCAAAAGCATCCAGCAACGCTTCACCCAACATCCACAATGTATTTCGTCCGCGCCTGTCGTTTCCTTTTTATTCTCAAGTCAAAATAGATTTTTTATTGTGAACGACTGGCGCTTCTTTGTTCGTTTGTCCGCTAGAGGAAGATTTTAAGCCTCTACCCGAAGGTTGAAATGTTTCACTATCTTCGAAGTTGCTTATGTCAGATTCGCAAAAAGAAATTGTCCCTCAGTTACATCGATAAGCGCGAAGCGTGATTACATGTCAGTTCAACATTTTTGTTTTTGCGGTAGTTTCAAACATTTAAGATTGGTTGATTAATCGGACCCAGATACATATCGAAATTATAGAGGTTCTCAACCGGAGTCCGCTGACCCCCAGAAATCCACGAAGCAATTTTGTCGGGTCTGTAACAACTTCTGAATCTGCACCATGAGATTGATGATAATTGTATAATTTTTAAAAATTATTTATTTGTTATGATCACTTTTCAAAACAGGCACGGAAATATTTGCCTAAATATTGTATTGTGATATTTGACGATCAGACGAGAATTTATCCTGCGTTTCGTATTCTGGAAAAATACGTCTTCTCGTACTGACTGTGATGTGGTATCCGTATTGCAATGACACAGATAGTTTGGGACCTATATGAGAATGCAGTTGGATACACTGACAGAAGGCAAGTGTTCACTTTCTCAGTTGATGCTAGCTGTTGTAAGCAACATTTGGCAAAACACATAGAGTAGTTCATTTAATTAATCTTGCCGAATATGGATAAATTAAGGAAGTAAACAGAAAGTTATCTAAACTGGGCGTAACTTCACTGTCAGGCAATGGCAATGAAAAATCGCAATCCGTTTTCATGTTATGCTATCCTTAGAACGGAGTAATGAAGCCATCAAAGTTCAAGCGCTATCTGCAGCAGAAACGCCAAGATCACGATGAAAAAACTTGCCATTCTTCCAAAAACAGCAATTGCCATTAAAACGGCAAAAAGTGGAAGCTGGTGAAAATTTTTAGCAGTAAAGCACTGCAAGCGAGAAGGCTTCATTCGAAGCGACAATACAAATTGCTAAGTAAAAATAGCCTCACACGATTTGAGAATTACTCTTGCGAAGCTTTGCGCTTTGAAAATGATGAAGTTGATTTTAGGCGAAACAAGCGTAAAGAAAATTTAGCAAGTGTTTTTATCTAACGAGTAACGACGCAATAAGAGACACATTGCTCTCATGCCGTAACGTAAGAGTAAATCAAACAACAGGTGATTGATACAACTCAACAAATCTACAAATATCGCATTATTCCAACAGGTCTCGGTTCTTATTCGATATGGTCATGGTCATATGGAAGATGTGAAAATGGAAGGTTTGCATTCTACTGTTTTGGAAACTACACCCCAGGCTCATGATGTGATGAACAGTAACTCAAAGTTTGTTGAAATAGAAGGTCGAAATCTGCACAAATTTATATTTTTCGAGTAAGGGGGAAATTGCTCAATTTGGCCTTACGTACTTGACGTGTAGCAAAAGCTTTTTTGGCCAATATGGCCAGTTTTATCTGAAATGTGACAAGAACAGCTATTTTTCTGAAAAATATAATTTGTACATGTAGGTGCAGCAGTATTGGGCAACATTTCACTTGTTGTTTGTGATGGCAATTAATCATATAATGAAAACAAAAATCTTGCCCCTGTAAAATCTTTTGCCCCCCGAACTTTAAAACCTGATTACGGACCTGGTACCAACGGTGTTGGTATTCTTCTGGACCTCAGAAGGAATTTGAAAGGAATGACTCAGCTGGTCATGAAACGTTCATGGAAACATTGCTTTCTCAATTTTGGTGCACCATGCTGCTGTCGAACAGAAATGTATCGATGGCAGCATTGCTCGCAGTTGTTCGGTGCGTTTCCGCCTTTCTGTGTGGAACGGAAATTTCTGCTCTAGTTCGTATCGGATCGAAGGCTCGTAACGAACTAAGCTAAGAAGATGATATACGACTACCGATTTCCAAAACACGGCCGCGTATTTCAAGACTTCCTCCTGAGACGCGGCAGTTAAGTGTAATCGATTTGAAATAAATAAAAATGTTCATATGTTTTTGTGTTACTTTCAACTTTGTGGGAAAAGCGCACGAGTTCGAACTACAATACATGTTGTGCATGAAATGCACGCATGCCTGTAGTTTAAGATTTACGTGCGTGGTTCATTGCAATCGCGGCGTTCCCGGCTAAGCTATGAAACGATAGGTTGTTTCGACCCAGGAATACTTCAGAATAAGACGAAAATCGGTAAAAATTTGGAGGTGTCCGCAGCTGTTTTGACGGAACTGAAAGGAGTCCGGCAGGAAAAAAGCCGAGAAACACCGTTGTAGAGTATTTCCAAGTAGGCAATAGTGATGGATTTCAGTGTTCAACCAACCTTAAATGATTGGTGTGATGGTTTTTGACCAGCAAAGACAAACCGATTTTAATGAATAGTTTTCTGGAATCTGGGCGTTTTCGAAAATTTTGATTTGCTCTTTTATCGAAATTACGTTGAGGTAACTGCTTGCAAAATGTCGTCAAACGGTTTTTCTCTAAATTTTTTGGTAATACCTATGTGGAGGTTTTTGCGTTGTTTTGGAGCATTTCTTTAAATGTTGCTAATAATCTTCGGTTTCCCTGGACCGATAGGGTTCCGCTCGACGAGAGCTTCAGCTCGTTTCATTTGCCTGCAGTTTGATTTGAAGAAAGCATTTCGCCAAACCAACTGCCAACAGCAAATTAATGGAACTACCGCAGCAAAACGAAGCTAATTATTCAGCAGTCCCAGGAAAGAATCTGGCAAACAAATTGATGATACTCCGCGTCGTGCCTAATTGTTGTTATGAGTCACGTTCGTTCTCATGGGGTCTCGCCTGGTTGATTTCACGCATGAGTGATCATGTGTGCTGCATATTATCGGCGAGATTCTTGAAAGAACTAGCATGCCGGTGGTAATTAGACTTGCATTTTCAGGCATAAGACCTAGTCCTTCAAGTGTGGCACAGAGCCGTGGCTGAAGTGATGAAACATCGCAGTGCATCACCCTAATGCTCACGTTCAGGTCCTGTAGTACGATACGATGACGTTGGCTGCAGGAGCAAAGTAAAATTCTAATCAAGGCGCTGTGCGTCTGTGAACAGATACTTGCCCAAAGCTTGTCATTCTACGACTGCACGTGCGTCCAGCAATCCAACGTTGCGGATACCTTTACGATTAGACTAATCTCGAATAAAACAAACAGGCTTATTTGAGAATGGAATTAAATCAATCTAAAGGATTTTCACCTGCGCTTGTTGGAGATTATGTTTGCATTTATAGAAGCTTCGGAAATCTTTGGGGAATGTACTTGAATGGTAAAGCTGACTGGTTGCGAACGATTGAGACAGTAAGTCTAGGTCTCCTTGCATTTATTCCTGCACGAAACGCTGTGAAAGTACATACCTCTTCGCTTGATTACGTTTCTTTATCATTGGCTTCCACGTTATCTGCTTCCATCGTATTTTATGCTGCATGCTTGAATCGAGGCAAAATGGTCGCAGCTGCCCTTTAGAGGATGTCAACCGAACGAAATTTTGTTTCCACAACCTAATCTGTAGGTCTGCGAAATCAAAGACAAACAGGTTGCCCATAAAATAAGCGAGACACTCTTTAGAAAAAATCGCAGCTTTAAACCTCATACAATTACTATATCCGACCTAAAAATGTTTACTGTTGATAATTTTGACAGTACAACCACGTCACACCTTGTCACCATTCAACCCAGACATCAAACAAACAGGTGTTGCGCGTTAGGTTGATCTTTCTGTCAAAATCGCTTAGGTCGATTTTGCGAAAAAACTCCTTGACATGCACGCCGCCATTCAAATACACCGGTTGTTTTTCCTGACCAACAATTCTACAAACGAGGAGTTTGATCTACAGACTCGCGTAACCCAGTCATGCTCTGTGGTCACCCCAATGCGATAGGGTTTGCAGTTTGAAACAACCACTTCCCTCTGCTGGCCACAACCCACTTAAAGCACGGAGCGTTTGCGACATAAGCAAAGCGCCCGGTTTCATTGTGAATCGATGTTTCAACACAGCCGTTCCCACACTGTGCTCGAACCGGCCCAGGTGATATGTTTTCGGAGCAGTAGGCCCAATTCGTTGTTTGGTGCAGTATTACCGCCGAACAGGTGTGGAACCTGCGGCCACGTTAACAGTAAAGTCCGTTTATACACGGCACCGACGACACCGGAGCGAAAGGATATCAGTTATCGCTGGGGCTTTGTTCACAAACGGAAAGTTTACGCTGGTTAAAATAACACGCATTGAGTGGACTGATTCCGACACTCGTCATCCATTACCGACTCGCTTTTTGACAATTTGGACGATTCTTACGAAGAATGGCTAAGATCAACTCTAACCTCGCAATGAAACGATTGCAAAGAAAATAAGACCTCACAGTGCGATGTGAGACTTTGGTCACGGGTCTTGTTCAGGGTACGACCTGCGGCTTTCCAGCGCCATGTTATTTGCTCGTAAAATGCTCTAGCTCCTAGCCAATACAAAATTTACTCATAACACAAAGCTCGTGCTGAACAAAAATATTGAAAATTTGAAGTTTTTCGAATGGATTCTGTTCACAACTTTGCTTACGGCTGAAGCAAATAGCAGACTGCAAAGAAATAAACAGCAGTTTCAGTAACTGGCATCTTTACTAACGATGTTGTTTAGAATTGTTTTGGGACGCGTGTAGTACGTAGCCGTGATTTTTAACATTATTGGCATTTAAACTTATTTGTCTAATAGTTTTTGTTAAGATTAATTATTATTCACTGACACCTCTGAAAAGTGCTTAGTTACGGAGTTTTCCTCAACTTAAAGTTGCATCGGCATTAATCACACTTGCAAACGGTTAACATCTCTTTTCGGAACAGATTTTGTAGCCTGTCTTGTCATCCTGCAGTGGAATGACTTTCTCCCAAAAACAACTCTTTTCGAGTTTCAAAACTTGATCAATGCTCGTGTAAAGTTTGCATTGAGCGGACAATTTGATTTCAGTGGATTTTTTATAATATCAGCATCATTCACTGTTACATAGTGAATCACTTTCACGACTTCCCATTCCATCAGGGACACGCTCAACTGCACCTATAAAGAAGTGAAAGCGAAAGCATCTTTGCTGCCAATGTGGATGGACCTGTCAGGGTCACGAAGTTTTGCCCCGGTGACGTCAAAACGTCTATTTGTTATACTGTCTTCGCAGAACTTGGCAGTCGTGATCCTCCAAATGTTACAGTCCATTGCAGTTGGAAGCACCAACAGTGAAGAGAGACGCATTCGCGTCTAGTTTGCTTTCATGAAGGTCATATATCATGAAGACGCCCTCTTGTCGTTGCAGCGTCGCCTTTCTCACATCAGGTTTATTGTCCCAACGTGAGTGTGTTCCGCAGTAATCCAAAAAAAACTTTTCGTTCAAGTCACCTCGTATTCACAGGATGCTTTTCCTGAGAGTGTTGACAGCTATCTAATGACACGAACGAGAAAAACGACTTCTCACTTCTTTGGGCACGAAATGGGATGCTTCGAAAAAGAGGTGTAGTCAAGATTTTTAATTGGAGGTCAAAAAGTTGAGAGTCTCGTGTATTTGTTCAACCTGCAAAAATATTACAAAATTTCATAATTTTTCATTGAAAAACATTGAAAAGCCAAAAAAGGCCATCCACTGCCTCCGTATCGAAATTCCAGCTTAATCATGAAAAACATCGTCGTGTACGAAAACTGTCCATGCTTTTTTTCGTAGTTTGGTACATTTTGTCTTGGAAATAGAGGGATTGAACAAAACGCATGAGCGATTTTTGAAAAAGCAATTGTGGACGAGGCATTTGAATGAAAAACACAACCCAGTGACGGAAACGAGGCCCAAGTTTACTTTCGCATCGTGGATGTTGCACAGAGAATGTGGCTTTAGACGATTACAGGTAAACACTTGGAAATTTACTCTCGGATATTGTTTCACGTAAAATAGTGTTTGTTCCACCTATTCCTTATACCATCAAGATGTTGCGCTGGGCTGTTCAAATATGTGGCCCAAAACGGCTAAAAGTGAAGCAAATACAACTTGTATTGCTCAGCATGACTAAGCACTTACTATATGTACAGCAGAAAGAAAACGAAGCACAGAGCGGAGATTGGCTAAACTGCCCAGTGCCCGCCTCCGACCTATTTTTCAAGCCAGATTCTTTTTTCCACAGTTGGATAATGGCAATTATGAGGCTCTTTAAAGAAATGCAATACTTGCGATATGTTAAATGATATGCAATGTTAAAAATCGCCCAGTTGTTTATAAATATTCTGTCTATAAATACTCTAGCTACTTTGGGGAATAAACCACCTGAATTAAGAGGCACGTGCAAAGTTCATACTGCCAAAATCTAAAACTTTGCAGCAGTCAAAAGTGCTTGAGCGGTGCTCCACATGTTTAAGACCACGGGTTACTGCTTTAGTCGAAAATACGGGAGCAGTTAGCACAACAGCAGCTCCTTACGTTGGTTTGCATATAAACTTAACCATCAAAAAAACTTTCATACAATGTTCAGGCAGCATTTATCAAAATATGCTTCTAGAAATTCGCATTTCACCAGCGATTGTTAAGGTTTTTAATTCGTAAGAAGTTTAACAGTCAGTTTTTTTGTTGACAAAATCAACCATGAAGCAAGCGCACACAACAGCAAAAAATCTGACTTTGGAACTGCGTGCAAACTAATGCTATTGCTTCAAAGAAACATACTTACGCTCGCCTATCTTCCGTCACGTGATGCCGGCAGGATTTTTCCCTGGGATCGAATCACTGAGTCTCATTGTCGAGAACCAAATAAACAATAAAATATCTTATGCTCCACTATTTAATATCAAGCCATATTTCAGGGTTTAAAATGCGAAAGCTGCTGGATTTCCTTACCAATCTCTTGCCCGTGCTTGCAATAGCAAAGGACTGTGTCCGTGGGTTACACACGATACAGATGCACCAAAAATGGATCCTCAACTTTCTCACGCACTAATACAGTGAAACCCAGTAGGCATCATCTCGTCTAATGCTACTAATTTTGTCCACTTTAGTTGTTCATTTCTTAAAATTTGTTAAACTTTATTGTTTAAGTGAAAAAAGATTGCCCAACTTGCGAAACAGCACACGCTGACTTACTATGTTCTAGGATTCAACATGTAAACAAGTCCACAGCACTTCTGAACAAAGGTAATGACCTCTGAATTAACTGAGGCAAGTTTGATGCGCGAGTGAGAAACCACTACATCACTTTATCATTTCACCCATGACTGGAGATGACACCTGGATCACGAAATGAAGAACTTTAGTTATGGCTTTGCTGTAAAGCAATCCCGATACGGTGTGAAACGAGCCGATTGACAGACGCAGCCAATGTTGATTAACTATGCTGGTGATGGTCCTATTTCTGCTGTCGTATCATGTATTGCTTACTTGCCGACGTCACTTGCTTGGGCTGTACACAAGCAGGAGCTGGGTGTGGCGTGGGGTGAGTGACACCGCTAAGTGGCTTGCACCTGCCACAAAGCTCTGTGGCATTTGCAACACTTTTAATTTCTGTTTCTGAAAGGTCGAGAAAGATGCACTCAGGCTCGACTTGAAACCACTGTGGCCTGTAGGGAAAAATCTAGAAAGTTAAGCATTCGTTTTTTGCACGATACATTAAAGCAATTTTTTAAAAGTTTGTTTCGGTGTTAGGACCATTAGCAGTTTTAGTTTTTCGTTATTTGCATATATTCTCGGAACTTGCACACCGGTCATGTGGCGATTTGCATTTGTAGCAAAAGGCCTACAGATATACGTGTGATCATTCAAGTGATCGCACCAGACAGTGATTCTAATTGGCTGCATGTGTTCGAGTCGTTAATTTTCACAGCCAGTTAATCTTCCAGTCGTTGAAAATCGTGGGCACAAAAAATATCACATTCGTTCCACCGGAATGTTCGTCTTCAGGAAAAGTGGGACAATGCCCACCGAATTCAAACAAAATTGCTGTTCAAATTTCAGACGCCAAAACTAGGAATAAATCGCTTGAAGCAGTGAGCTGTTTAATAATGTAACTTCCGAACACTTTCCTGTAGCTGCGATTACCACGCACTTGTTTAGGACAAAAATGCGGCAAAAACAATCATTTGTTCGATGTTTGTTTAGCCATCAGTGATCATAAACACACGCTCGACTGCGCGCAGGTGCTGGCGATAGAATTTGCTACCATCGTGTGGTTTGTTTGATTACGGGAGAAACGCAGCTCTGTTTCTACAGACGTGGCAGACAAAGCAGTTTTCTGAAAGGTTCAAGAGAAGATTGACGTGAAAAGGTTCACTCTACAAAAACAACCTTTTGAACTTGTTTTGCAACATTTTCTGGCGCACCCGAGTTGCATACATTTAGATAAAACATCGGGTTTTTGCGTGGCATATAGTCTTCCTCGAGTTGATAATTAAAAATTAGCAGAGCAGAGTGCCACAAACAATCTATCACAAGAGTTATTTTCGGGTGTAGCTTCTCAGCCTGTCGCATGTATCCCGTTAGTTTTGAAAGATGTATGTTAACAAAGCACTACAAGAAGGGTCTTCTAACAGCAGCCGCAATGCATCTTAGAAGGGAATTGAAATTTCAGTAAATGGGGTAGTTTTTGGAAAATTTTTCTGTAAACCTTTGATATGCAGTGAAAGTTCTTCGAAAACGAGCCATGTCTTCTGTTGGTTGCGATTTTGCTTTGCATGGTGTTGTTGCGCAGAGCTACTGTAATTGTTGGTGCGTTGACTCGGAGTCCTGCGAATCATGATGAGAATTGTATCAGATCCATGCGTTTTGAGATGTTTAAATGTTCGAAAAGCAATTTCATTTACTTTTGCATGACTTACTGCTTGATTTGGTCTGCTGACATCAAATAAGCACTACTTCTGAGGAAGTAGTCGTGAGAAGGCTGCGATGCTGTTGTGTACACATCTTGCAAATTGACTGGATTTCACATTCGGTGCTGCAGCGGGCAGCCCGAGGGTCTGTATAAAACTCTCATGTTACTTTTCAGTGCGCACAATTTGCACAGTCTCACGGATTGGTTCTTTTAATTGCGCAAAAGTTCGCTCAGCTGAAGCAACAAGACCTCCAGAATAAGATTCTGCATCAAACCCAATGACGTCTTCAAAAGAGCCGCTGCCATCGCAACAAAAGCAATCTGCTTGTATGACAGCAACTTCGTGTACTCGGTTGTCGTTTGTTCTGGTACAACTCATCTCAGTCCAGGTCAACCAGCTTTGATCCCGTCGCTCATTGTTTTACTTTGGCGATCATCACACTCTTCGCCATGAGTGTTCCCTGGGCAATTAAGCTTGCGGTGCAAGTGCCCGGCATGTGTTCACATGGTGGAAGTGACTTGTGTGTTTTGCTGCCGATGCTACAACCATTTAGTTTAAGCCTTCAGGCAACACTTCGAGTGAAAAATGAGGATTGCATGGAGCAGTATCTGAAAACTCTTTTGTCCTTTTATGCCCGTTTCTCCAAGTTGACTTGTTTGCACAAATGAGTGACATTATACTTTTAGAGCGATACTGGAAAATCGGCGTAAGTGAACGACGCCGTTTCATGGGTTCTACGTTTGTGTCACACGTATGTTTAGGAAGTTTAGCAAACCAATCATGCAAAATCTCTTTCCCTATCCAGGTGCTGCGAGCCTTGTCTCTTTTGAAGTGACCGTTAAATCGAAACAAAACATATTCTTGTGTCTCACCGCATACGTGACCTTTTGAAAAATACGTTTGAATGTAGCGGTTCCGAAGATTTGCTATGATAAGTCAAAATAAGGTCAAGGTGCATTCTATGCGTGCTCAGAGGAAAATTTCAAGAGTGCAGTTTGTTTACTGCTAAGCATCAGTAAGGCGGCGGACTATCCCTGACCCAATGCAAAGTTAAACATGTCACTAAATTCCGATAAATCGACTGCAGCGAAGACGGTGAAAAGCATCTGTATGTGATATTTTGGGCAGAAATGTTAATCCGTGAACTCAAATAAGCACACTTTGGACACAAACATTGCTCGAAGCGGTCAAGTTGAAAAAGCTGGAGATGCCACTATATTGATTTTCATCTGCACCTGATGGCTCGTAAAATGTTTTCTTTTCAATGCAGTTACACCATTAAGTAAATGAAATACATGAGCTATGCGAATAGAAGCATTCAGCCTTTTTAGAAGGATTTTTGTTACCCTTAAAAACAAGAATCGACCTATTTGAATACATGTGTCTCTCATGTTTTTACTGCACACGTTATTATTAGAGCTACGAGAAGAAACTCAAACTTAAAGTTTAATTTGCAGCAATATGAGACAAACTCGGTGAGTTTCAAATACACTGATTCCTCATGCAGTCAACATTTTGGGCACCCAAAACACCGAGCCCTCCGAGAACTTCAAAAACGGTGTCACCGTGTCAAATATCAGGAGACATCTGATCCACACCGAGCTAATCAATCCTTTTGTGAGTCACTAACAAAATGAATGTCGTTGCGGAGTGGGTTGCAGGAGTGCGTGCACAGTTCAAAGCTGTCAGTCGACAAGTTTTGAAACACGTTATATTCAGAAACACTCAAATCATTGAGTGGGACTATGAGAGTCGCGACGAGACCTGCTCCATTTGCTGCCACGCCTTATCATTCTGAGCCAGAGCCTGCGCAGATCTGGCGATGCAGAGAAATGAGTTTATCGAAGGGGTTGCTGTGTAGTGCTGCCGATGGTGTGTTACCTGGTGATGGTACATCCAGTGGTCGTTGTACTTTGTGCACAGAAAGCATTCTGTTTGTGAACTACTGAAAACTTGGTTGCTGGCCGTTACTGCTGCGCACGCCATATCACGCTGTTTAGTTTTTTTCAGCTCAACTGATTGACCACATATATTTATTTATTGTGTTTCATTGGCACATGCGTATTCTTTCTAAACACAACACAAATTTGTTTATTTTAACACATCTGCTTGTAACAAGTTCTTGGGGGTAAATTCAGAAACGAACAATATTTTGCTAGTTCAGTAGTACATATGCTTCAAAATCTTAGCCTGTTAATTGAAACTGTCAAAAACAGAAAATAAATGCAGTAACTTTAGAAGCAGCCACGACCTCCACTGCCTCTGCTTACCAAGCGAAGATTAAACATAGCTGCTTGATGGACAAGCTCCACAACTGCTTTCTGTGAAAAACCTATTTCATCTCATTTTGCAACTGTCAAATCGAAAAAACAGGCATTATTAGCTGAGTTATGACAGCATAATGCAAATTTGTCATGNCATGATATCCGATGGTGATACTCCCNTATATGTCGAGGGTATCATCACTCACTTCTGCTTTCGATGGAAGTTAAGAGTTCCATCACGTTTTTAATTCTCTGGAGATGTTCCTGGACAGAATTATTATGGTTACACATTTTTTGTTATTTTCTCAACATGCCAAATCTCTTTGTGGTGGAGTAACGGTTTAGGCGGATTTGACCTTTGATTTCGTCGTTGTTGACAGCTCGGTATATGTTCCAGTCACAGTTCCAGGCGAAGTTATGAAGTGGCCAGGCATACGACAGCTGCAAACGTTTTCGGAAATACTATTACCCTCCTGCTTCGGACAGAAACGGGATACTCCGAGAAAACAGTACCAAGGTCGTATTAAGAAATTCGTCAAGCGGAAACAGCTTTGAAAAACATACGCTGGTGACACCAGTTGCAAGCAAGCTCGCCGCTCATATCTATGAATAGCTTGAAATGTTTTTCCTGCATATAGGTTGTGGCGGCGTTACGACGACTGGGAACGGTCATTAAACTGTTGGTAGACACCTTGATCAAATAAAAAACGTTGACCCTAAACAAAACGGCAACAGTGCTTGGTCTTCATTTCACCGGCTCCTAAGGACATCGGCTTTACACTCATTTTAGCTGAAGCCACACATGGCCTTGTTTAGATAACATTTGCATTTGTGCAACTGCAGCCTTGAAGATGCGTCACGATGCCATCCCTGTTCACATAATATCATCCGCAAACAGTGTTTTGCGCCTTTCGGAGAAATTGAGAAACGGCCAGGCCCGGACATCAATCATTCTCTTTCAAAATATCCAAAACTAATTGGTTTGATAGTTTCAAATCTTAGACTTTGTTTTTTCCTGCACGAGGATTTTGTTAGATTTATAAAAACTAAAAAGTGCTTAGCCTCTTATTTTACGCTGGAATGCACCAAAACGTCACGAATCAAAAACATTTTTTCTCCAAACAGCTGTAAATTATTCTTACATATTAAACTTTTCACCAAAATGAAACTACAGCAACGGAAAGATTTAGTCGTTTGATGTCCCATCGACGTATCGTCCAGAAAAAACATTTCATTGCTATGTTCGTCAGAGCAAACATTTGCTTTTCTCTGTATTAGTTATGATGTAATACAGACCGCGCTTCCTCTCGCGAGTTTACTGTCAAAGCCAAAAGTTGATGGCAGTTGTCAAAACACAGTTGTTTCACATACTTTCGAACCCAAGCGAGGTTGCTATTGGTCCTGAAACATTTACTGCTTTCCAATGGGTTTTATGGTATGAGCTTCATGTGCCGTTGCTCAGAACGCTGCTGAAGCATGCCATATGAAAAAACTTTCAAACAATCATAAAAATCTGTTAAATCATAAAAAATGTGATTGGAGGTTTACTCGGTTTATACATTATTATCCCGCACATTGAGCAAGTAGTGAAGTACCGCACAGAGTTTTCTGAAACCTTTCAAAATGTCACCGCCATTTTTCGGTTAAAATTGTTTTTGATCTCTTCAGTACATTGTGTCAAAAGAAGTTTTTCGAATTTCTTACGGCGAACTACTTTTCTGATCAGGCATTCTCTGCAAACTGAATTAAACAATATGAGCGCTCCAGCATGTTACTTCTGCGACAAGTTCGCTGACAGCCTATCAAAAGATCAGAAGCGAATGGACAAGACGGTAATCCGTGTGGCAATATCGTGCTGGCATGCAACGAGGCGATTCATCTCTAGTCAGACGGGTGGCTTCTACGTCACAGTTACCTTTACGAATACTGGAGCTCCGTTTCACACATTACAAAGCGATTTGATGAGCACGCTTGCATGAGTTTGGCCTGAGTTAAGTGAAACCAAATAACCAACCTCTTCTGAGATTTGGACCTAAGGACGATGGTGACATCTCATAGTCTATTGCAAGAACAATACTTGCTCAGTTATCGATGCCAATTTCAGATGGGCTCAAGTTGCTTTGTTCTGAACACTGAGTTGTGCTGTTTGTAGGAGTACCTTGTTATAAAATTACATTTGAGCCAACTTAGCAGTGTCGTAACTGACAAGGGAAGAGGGACCAATCGTTCCCCCTGGCAAGATAAATGTAAAAGCCGGACTCCACTTAGCTTGTATTTCGGTTTTAGTATTCTTTTAGTTTTCAGAAGGCTGTTGTATTTTTGCGTTTTTCCAAGTATTTCCGGTGATTTAGGCTTATACTGTAGCCATCCACATCCGGATCCACCATCATTTCTCACGTTTTTTTCTGAGCGTTGGCTAGTGGGTCCCCTACAGTGGCCAGGGGGCCCCTCCCAGCTAAATTTCCCTCATGGCTCAAACCTCTGGTTACCTCACTAAACATTAACTTGGTCGTAATACCGAATGCAAATGGTGTCCTGTAGTTTTCATTAACGGAACACACGTTTGAATTTAGGTGGCTCTGTCCCAGTTGTTCTGTATACTCATCAAACTTAACTGCAGAGAGGATAAGCCAAAGCTTATGGACTCTTTTGACAGCTATCCAGATTTCACTACAGACGAAGACTAAAGTCGCCCTGCAACCCACCCGGCGTTTTCACCGAAAAAGTTTTCACTGACCACCCTTAATGTTCAAATAGACGTTGTGTATGGCTGGAGACCTGTGCGGTTCTCAACTTTTGTCTTTTCCGCTTGCGAACAGGATATGTCTAAAACACCAACGTCTCTTCAACACAGCACCTGTGTAGTTTTGAATCTTTCCAGCTCACAGGTGGATGTCATGCTAGAGACCTCCTCATTTACTGCGGTGCCTTATAAAATTTTGACAGTGAGTGGTGATTAGCCAATGAAAAATGCCAACCAAATTGTTTCCCGACTACAAAAACATGCTTATCAAGTTGGCGGAAACGTCACGTGAGTCATCATGTTGATTCGACCAATTTTTCTTCTCATGAAACACGAATTTTTGTCTTAAAGTTGAAATTGTAATTTTGTAACATTATGATCTGCGTATTATATCACAATTTACTTGTGGATCCTCTTATGATTGCTAAAAGGAGTTGAACAGTAATACAAGAAATGCAATAAACCAAGCAAGTAAATTCCAATATTTTTGCAGGTTCAATATTACAAAACAAGTTTCGGTCGGTACCAGGGATATACAACTGTATTTTCTAACACACAGCAAAATCATTCAAATATAATTTAAATTTATGCTAATTTAACGGGAAAAGAGCAATGTTGAAATTTTATACAACAAAATCTTGGCAGGGTCTTTTACTTTAGACCCAAAAAATCAATGGAAATTTGAAATACAGGCGTTGAAGTGTTGTAGCTCAAATGCGGCAATCAAAATATCCCGCATATCGGGAAAATTGGGCGTCAACTTGCGTTATCAGTAAACAAATAGAAATGATGCATTTTTATCCAATAAGCTGTTGTTCAATTCCTCCCCAATCTTTAGAAAATTTGACGTTCGTGATCATTTGCACACTTTTCTGCGTATTTCCACATCTGTCTCGCTAATTTGGTGTCGGCAACCTTCTTCTAAAGTTCCCAATGACTATTAAACATATAATTAGAAACTCTGTCACTTATGTCAATCAGCAAAATACTAGAAATCATGTGTCTTCAAGCAGTGGGGTTTGGCGTCTTACAGCTGATCTACGACCATCGTGAAAGTTGCTATTTATAACGTAGTTGAAAAAGCACAGTCTTCCCGCTGCACACACGAATTCAACGGTGACCAGGTTTTGGTTTGCGACTGTCGGATGAAAAAGAACCGCTTTAAACAAAATTGTGAAGTTAGCGATTTGACCTCATTAAAAGCACCTGAAGCTTCGAATGCAATAAAGCTTTGGTTTCACATCTGGAAAGCAGTTTTTCTCATTTGCAGAATCATGTGGCTATGATCTGTGGAGCAGCGAGATTCCATCGGTGAAAGTGTTGGATAAAAAATGATTGTCACTGCATTTTCAATTTAACCGCGATCCGCTGTCTGAACAAAATAAAACTTGATACTAAGTGGTTGCTGCAAGAACAAAATCTGTCCTTTCATCCGAGCTACTTCGTGCCACAGACGTGCCGTAATAAAGCATCTGTCAAATTACTTGAAGACCGCTAATCCAAAAAATTTACAAGCAGCAAAAGTGATCTTGCTGTTGCTGTATGCTGCAAAAACTGAAATACACAGAAGTTCGAAACAGGCCGTCAGGAAGCGCGAAGGAAGATTATGCTTGGCGGCATCGCTATAGCTCGCGCGGAGCAACGCCGTTGCTCGGCTCGAAATGGTCTCCGATTCGTTATTTCTTCTTCGATTAGCGGTGACTGCACGACAGAATGTTCGCAGACCGAGCGCCGCGCAGGCAACTTCGACTTCGGTCACCACGCCTGCCGCCCGGGCGTCATTTTGACACTTTCGCGGTGTCGCGACGCCTCAGCAATGGCAAGTGCTTTCCGTGGTGAATAAAAGTGTCGAATTCGTTGCTCGGTAGCGGAAGATAATGTACGTAGCACCAGATGGTACCGGACAAACAGCTGTTTCATCCAAGTGAGAAAACATGCTGTTTTATGGAGATGCTGTTTGATGCATCAGGACCGTAAGCTGTTGTTATCATGAAGTCATGTTTTAGTCGTCTTGTCTGGCAGCAGAGAACAGGCCTAACTGCTTTAGTACTTTGAGTTATAGAAAAACAGACAGTTTGGAATGCACGCTGCATAGCCATCATGCCATTTCAGTTCTTGTACGAGCTTGCAAGGCGGTGGAAAGTTGGATTTTTTTGCCGGGGTGTAAGACGCGCGTTTTATCGGGTGTTATTCAGAGAGAGCAACGATGTTAGATTACTCTGAGATCTCAGCTGTCTTTCTTACCTCGGCGGTTCTAAGCAACTAAAATCAAGGCAGATAAAGCGATCCGCGAACAACAATGGCGGTAACTTGTCGGCAGTGAAACCCCTGTAGCTTCAGTAATGTTTGTTTTCGATCTGTTCGCTGATATGATTTATTGTATACCTATTGAATAGAAGTTGGATGGGCCGTTAAAGCGATCTTAAAGCTGACATTTGTTCCACTATATTACTTTCGTGCTCGGACAAGCTCTTGAAGTCAGCAAATACGGAGTCGTGGAATAGCCTGCTGTCTATACCGCGGATAGACCATCAGCGGTAGTTAATGGTAGATTGAAAGAAAATGTCTTGGCACATGTTTTTGATAAAGCTGCAACTTAGCGTGCTACAGCGGCAAATGGGAGACATAGCCTAAGGGTCAAGTGTTAGTGTGGTAACAGACCAACGGAAATATTTAGGAACGCAGCCAATCGGGAAGGGATCCACAGTTATAGCCCGAGTTACGTAATAAAGTGTCGGCGACACCTAATCATAGAACGCGACCATATGACTGCAACGTGAGTCACGCCATTTTGTGAAAAGTGAAACTGGCGTTGCACTGAATCAAGCGAGCACATTTCGATCTTCACGTTGCTCACAGAAGTTCACAGTAAGACGAAAAAACACGGGCAGAGACAGAAGTAGAGTGGCCATTGCAAGTGACATTGTTTACGACTTTTTCGAAAGACGAAGGAAACTAAGTTGCTGGTCGTAAACGGAGCTGAGAGTTCGCGCAGTTGTTCCCCGCTCCGCAACTGATGAAAGTCATGACATGAACATGAAAAAGCAAACGTCATTTCTTCTGATGAAAGGTTAAGCTTTGAAACTAAAACAGAAGCTGGGCGATCATGTTTCTCGCTGGAGTAACTTGTTTTTTTTTGCAACATCAGGTTAGACTGAGGAAAGCCCAATTGATGTGCTGTTTATCTAGTGTAAACAGTCAGAAGGGAAAATCTTTGTTTAAAATTAAACAATCATAAGTGTTTTCAAGATTTTTTAGATAAAAAATACCTAGTGCTTGAGCAAATGTTTAAACCGAGATGACGGTTTGTAGACGCTGCGGAACGTACAACAAGGAAAACATACAGAAAATGTAAAAAATGGTGGCATAGTCAAAACTGTGCCAAGATGTATCTAACGAATTGAGAAAATTTTGCTGTTTTCTTTGTTAAAATTGAACCATTTGAGTAAAACCGAAATGTTGTTTCAAAACTTCAAAAAAGATATTTTGTATCCTCTCGTCTTCATACCGTTACCTCCTTTTCACTAAAGTGTTTGTGGAAAATCCTGTTGACTTTTTCTTCTTTTATCCGTTTCAGAAGGACCGATTTGCTTTCGATTTCAGCCAGTCAAACCGAACTGAAGATGCCAAAAATGAACGAGTCATTAAAATTTAAACGTGAAATAATGAGATTGTCTCGCGTTGCCTCCAAATTTTTACCTTCTAACAAGCAATGTTTTTGTAGAAATGTAGACTAATTGTCCATTTTGGATTCCTACGAAGCGCGGGACATAATCTTTATATTCCGTAACACCTGAAACTTTTCGCAGTGTAAAAAATATTCGATGCAGATTTTTGCAAAAGGCATGCACATTTGAAACTTACTATCGGCACTGGAAACTACTGCTTCTTGTATTGCAACAGATAAGCATATGATCAGAAAATGCAACGTATGGGGACGGCTCCTCAAAGCTGAAGAAGCAAAAGGTGTTTCCCGAAAGAAACAACGAAATTTGTATTTGTTTATTAATCGGAACACGTGCGCGTTCCATTAAAACGCAAGTAAATTTAAAAACAAGGTATGGCAGATTTGCAAAATCTGTTCGGAAAAGTACTGCTGCTTTGTTGCATTCAGTACGATTTCTATGTATTTGGACTAGGACCAAGAGAAAATTCTGCCTGCAAACTCTTTATGCAGGTTGTCGTCGATTGTGAATATTTTTGCACTTAACGAAATGCTTTCTGTTAGGTATAATAGGGTTTTCACGCACTCATTCAAAGCAATATCCGCAGTTTAACAGTTTGTTTTTTTTTCTTTGGTCCGCAGCGCAAAGCGCAGTCGTTTCAAGTTTCATAAAACAAGGCCTACACGTTGATAGTGGGTCGCAATCTTCAAAACAAGGAAGTTACGTTTTCGTTTTTTCCTGAATGTAAAACGAAGGCCTACTCGAGCATTACTTCGGAGTTGTAAATTTAGTCACGTACGCCAAAATTTGGGGCGCAGTGACAGGTTTTTGCACCAATTCTTGATTTTGCGGTTCCATAAACGGTAATTCGAAACGAGGCCAAGCTCAATGAACAAGAACGCCGTAACAGCCGCGAAGCGAAGTGGACCGTCACGTTACAAATAAACGACATGGTCTGTCGGCAATTGGTTTGCTATTGCGATAATCAGCTTGTGCCGCGAAGAACAAATATCATGAGTCGTTTATTCTTCCGACCAGATTGTCAAGATTGCGCTTTGATGTCGCGAATTGCTCGTCAATGTTGCGAAGCATCGCGTGTACAAGTGTCAAATGAGTTCCACATTTTTTCACTGCATTTTTTTCGTTCTGCGTCGTTTAGAAGAAGCGACAGTGAAGCGGTCAATATATTCTAGTAGCGTTGAAGATGGGGGCTAGTTGGTGGTGAGCCACTGTACCCGCTGTCCATTCACGTTGAAATTAGGTAGCGTGGACTTGATTACTGGACATGTACTTGCTGTTGCTGTAGTAGTGGGGCCAGTGGTTGTACTGCTGTTTGCAAACGAAGCGCTTCCAAGGGGGATTTGGCTGTTTTTGAGAGTGGAAGAAATATCATAGGCATATAAAAAACCTGACGAGCAGCTTGATGACATCAGCTGTCAACTTGCAACACTGCGAGCAGGAGAAAAATTACATGTGTGGTGGGGATGTTTTCCGAGGAAAAACGAATAGTATCGAAAAATCTCCACATTGAAAACGGTAGCTGGTAGAGTAATCCCAGTGAATCGCTGGCGCAGTTACTCTCGGTATGTCGAGTAATGCGGTCTTGCGTTGTACGTAAGCCCTTGCCTTAGTTTGATGACTGTCGCGTGCCTGCAAAAGTATAACCTGCTTGTATCTACTTGTGTTTCAGCATTTGAATGGCTAACTCTGATAACGCGCTTTAAGTTCCTGTATCCGGGCAACGGATGTCCACGGCGCATCCGAACAACCGAACGCGACACCAGAACTCATATTGGTCCCTTCCAACACACTTGACGTCGTGCTGCGAGAACCACAAACTTTTTATTGACATTTTGCTACTTGGAGCAGTGACGCTCTCCTGCGTTGAACATTCTAGAATGACTGTGCAGAGGTGTGAGAGTCGGAGCAACCACCGAGGCCGCTTCCAGGTGCGCGAGGGAATAAGCCAGGCGCAAGCTCAGCCATCAGCAATGGCGCTCAGTTCGCAGCAGGCTGCTGAGGACTACTCTGTTCCATCAAACTCATCAGGAGAGACTAACGCCATTTTGGCCCAGCTAAGCGAAACGGACCACGTCAAGATTCATCATGAACGAGAAGATCGTTACGCTTTTCAAAACAGACACTATTCTGACGGCCAGTCACGTTTGAAATCCACTCCGCCATCTTATTTCGAGGGAAAGGCGGCTGACAGTCGCACCTCAACGAACATGTCAGCTCTGCAGTTCATGAACTTGGCCGTGGAACAGCTTCACAAGCAACTGAGTGATTCCAGAGATCGAATGCCGGCAACTGGCCTCGTGGAACCGTTCTCTCCTCAAGGGCAGTCCACAGGTAAACCACTATGTAGCAATAGATGTAGGTGGCTTGCTGATTTATAGTAACACGCTGGTTCAAGCAGTTTTTGAACTGTGTCAACTTCTTTTTTGTGTGCGACGGTACGAAAGATTGTGATAACGGATTTTGGGGTATACTAGGCAATGCAGATCAATTTTGTATGGACTGATAAGTTTTACATATTAATTTTTTCAATAGAACATCTTCGCTTTTGGTTGGTCATAAATATACTTTAGCTTGGGAAACTTCCCTTACTCCGTAAACATAATTATTGTTTGCCGTTTCACACGGTGTCAAGCATAAACTTGACGTGTTTGAACAGGAAAAAATGTTAATATTTCTATTCGTAACATTCCTTGCAAGTAGCATCGATGCTTTTAAAACAAATTAACAATAAAGTAGCTGGAAAAGTATTAATCGGCCTTCAAACCTCTCGCCTGGTTTTTGAGGAGCCATCATCCACAGCCGTTTTCAAGTGTCAATTTTTAATTTTGTGAACGTTTTCTTCTTGTTATGATAAATTCTACTCGCAACTTTTTTAAATCAACAGTTTTCTGCCCTATCGAAAATTTGAAAATGTCACCGTGTTCAATGTAAAACTTTTTCGTTTTGCAACCTTTCTTTGGATAGTCAGGGTCAGTTCCTGCTTTAGTAGAACATAAGTAAAAACTAGCTCAGTCGTTGATCAGGTAATAATAATGGCTTCAAGTAACTGGTATTACAGCTCAAGTGTTGTGTGGGGGTGTACCGTAATATTATCAGTGGCCGCGATATTAGGCAATTTTTTTCTTACCGTTTGTTTTTAGAAGTCCCTGACTTTAACTCCATCATGTGCAGGTTAAGCTAAATTTATCAAGCACTAGATATACGTGCTAGATACTGGTCTATTTGCAAAAACAATCAATTGTAATTTGGGATAAGCATGTGCTTGTAAACACACAATGTGCCAATCGCTTCACTCGCATTGACATTTGCCAACCTAGATGCTGAAGAAACGCTATTTTGGGGCTTGGGCGATGCATAATTTTCTTGCGTACAATCATCTTACAGTCTGTGGAGCAAAAGATCACAATTATGGATAAACTTGCAACAAGTCATAATAAAAAGCCAATTATGTGGAGAAACGTATATTCCAACACTACTTAAAGGGAAAACGTTTAGCGGCAAGAAAAACATTATATATTGCAGGGTTTTTTTAAGGAAAATGTTAGGTACCCGGTATGGATCTGCAGGACCCGATTTCTCTGATTATAGGGACCCGATTTTCTCTGATTCTAGGGACCCGATGATAATTTTCTCTGATTCTAGGGACCCGATTTTCAATTCTAGGGACCCGAAACACCTTAAAAAAACGTATGTTGGCAACAGCCAGAAATAAGCATTTAGCAGAATATAATTTGCCGTCTTCTGAAACAAAAAATGTTTTCTAAATATTTACAAAAATAAGTTTAGTTTAACCGAACAAGTGCAACAAGTACAGTTGCGATAAAATGAAGAATATACAAAAATAATAACGACTTGCCAAAAATCAAAAGGCAGCGCGCAGTGCCAACCATAATAAGGTAGTCCAGGAATTGTGCAAAGAACATATACGCATAGTTCACGCAAGTTGAAAAGACCAGATGCGGAAATATCTGAAACAAAACACACTGAACTAAATGCATAGATGAGGGAAAATCTTACTGTAGCATACTATAAAAAGTCAATTTAACACTTTCCTTAGGCTCTTGAATGTACTGATTGCTGAAAGTTTTGTTGTAAATAGGGTTGCGTACTTCACGAACTATGGTGGCAGTATATAGCGATTTCAAATAATGATTATTCATTGACTGAAAACTTAATTTTCTTCAGTAAAAGATGGTGACGTAACTTCAACGTCGTCACCTCCAGCGAGCAAACAGTGCGAACGACCAAGCGACAGTCACAATTCGACCTACTGGCCACATCAAGGCGAAAGCGTTTTTTCGCCGGACTCCAGTCTTCAAATTTCGGCGGACCAACGTGCCCAAGCCGATGTTGCGGATTGCTCTGCTGCGTCGCCTTCGGCGTCAGTTAGCAGCGCTAACTTGGATGACAACATGCGCCCGAGCGATGAACTTGAAGAAACCAGCCGAAACACATCCGAAAAAGACGAAACTGAAACCTGCGAGAAATCTAAAAAGCATGTAAAACCACCATACTCGTATATCGCTCTTATTACGATGTCGATACTGCAATCACCGGAAAAAAAATTGACGCTCAGTGGCATTTGCGACTTTATTATGAAAAGGTTTCCCTACTATCGTGACAAGTTTCCCGCCTGGCAGAACTCAATACGACATAACCTCTCGCTGAACGACTGCTTTGTGAAAATCCCGCGCGAGCCAGGCAACCCAGGCAAGGGCAACTACTGGACAATGGACCCTGACGCTGAAGACATGTTTGACAACGGTTCGTTCCTGCGCCGGCGAAAGCGATTCAAGCGACAGCAACGCGACCCCTACAAGGAACACATAATGGCACTGAACAGTGCTGCCAGCCCATACGGTCGGTCGTACGGACTACCCCCTGGTCCCCAAGCGGCCGCAGTCGCCGCGGCTTGGAACCCTTACGCCTGCATGAATCCTCTTCCACCGAGCGTTCCTCTTCTCGCCACTCAGGAGTTTGTCAACCGCCAAGCGGCTTTGCTGAGTCTAGGCCCATCGGCGTTTCCTCAGTTTTCGGGGGCGAATGCGTTGCTGAATTCGTTGCATGCGGCCCCCCACCCCTACGCTTTCGGTGGCGCGTCTTTCCCAGCAAGCACGCCGTTGACGCCGCAAAATCACGCAGCTGGTTTTGCGAACCCTGGTGCTGTGTTAGCCCAGTCATCCGCGTCCTCAAACGACGACGCAGACCTTTTGAAAGCAGCAAAAGGCCACTCCCCTTTCTCAATCGCATCTCTGATCGGCAACAAGGGGTCAACTGACCGTTCGCCCGAAAATCAAGATCGCCGACGACGTTTGTCTCGCGAATCCGATGCATCTTCGTCCTCTCAGCCGTCGCCATCAGCCCGCTCGCCGCGATCGTCCTCCCCTGTCGACGTTGGCAGGCCGGGCAGCCGTGAATGCATTGCTTACCCCGATAGAACGTCGGCTTTGGGACCCGTGCAACGGAATATCGGTTGCGAAATCTACCCGAGCGCAAGCACTAAGGCCTGTTCCAGGACTGGCGACGGTCTTGTTCGCGGAACATTTTCTCCTTCTCTCCACACTCTTGCTCCTCTCGCCTTTACTCGACTTCACAGCTCTCTGGCTCCTGGCGCTGCGAGTCAAAACGAGCTTTTAGCGAACTACGAGATGATGGCGAAATTGTATCAAAACCCTTTAGTTACACGGGGACTGCTTGATGGCGCAGGAAGCTTTGGAGTTTCGTGCCAGAATTTTTCTAGCTCTCTTCCTGTGACGAACGCCTTGGCCGGAACGGGCAACCTGCCTTCAATCAATGGCTGGCCCTGTTTCAACCGGACAACGTAAATACACATCATCGATTGAGTTGTCACGTAATGCTGTCTGTAAGATTTTGTGTAAATCGTGGCGCACACGGCAATAAGTTGAAAGTCGCTCCTGTGTTTTTGCCGCGATGTTTTTAACTTTCATTTAATTTTGCGAGAAATATGATCGAATAATCTTGCTCAGTCTTACTGTTTTTACAGGGAGTGTTTGGCGGTGGTCAGGGAATTAAAATTTTGAAACAGTGCTTCCCAACTTTTTGCAGCTTACGACCAACTTTCACCGACAATTTTTGTGGGACTTAATATTGTGGTAAAACAGTAACGAAAAAAATTGAACTATGAGAAAGCAACAAAATATTAACAGCAAATGCAATGGTAAACTTGAGCTTGCTTAGTAGGTCTGATCAGCAGAAAATCGGCTAAATTTCCAGAAACGTTTAGTTAAATACCGTAAAACTGCAACATTTTCAAATTCTTCCCGGCCCACTGGTTGGGAAGCACTGCTTCAGAAGACATGTGAAACCAGTGAGAATACGTTAAAGAACTTGGGTTATTAATATGTAAAGTTTTATAAGGCGTAACTGTTGCATAAATAGGAGCCAATACACGAGGGTAGCGATACTGATAGAAGGTAACTGCATCAAGTCCTGAAGCTTTATTGCCCGTACGTAAGTAGCGAAGTACATTTTTGTTACTGGCCAACCTTGTTAAATGTCAATCACTGCAACAAACGTAGGCCTCAGTCAAACCGATTTGTTTAAAATATCGGTTTGGTCGATCATAAAATGTCTCGCAATCGATGTTGCAGATGTCAATGGTGTTGCGGATGTTACGTGCACGCGTTAGTTTACCTTTTTCCATTGATACATTACTGGCGTCAAGTCGTAATTGTTCAACTCTGCCGGAAACTGGCTTGAGTATTCCGTTGGCGGAAGACATTTCTTTCGATCAACGCGTATCAAACATTGCTTGTCGCCGTGCTGACGTAAAAGAAAAACGTGGCAAAAACGGCTGCGTCATCGGCCTCATCACTGCCGCCGCGACTCGAGATTTTTTTTGCATGTGCAGTAACGCAATGTGCAGTGATCTGTCGTAATTCTTCGCAACACGTTCATGTGTTGCTCTGCGCGTGCAGTGTGTGTCGGCTGCAAGCGATATTCCTTCATATCCTCGTCCCACTGTCGTGCTGGACTGCGACAGAAACGCATACCTTTTCTGCCTCTTGTCGCTTTTACTGCATTACAGCGGATTTCCTGGCGTTTTTTTTTTCATGACGTTGTCAGCGCGACGTAGCCGATCGTGATTTTAATTGTTGTTCATTTTCAATCTGTTTTAATATCAGGTTGTTGCAATCAGTAAAAATGTTAATTGAATGCAGGAATTCTTCGTGTTCAACGTGGCACTGCTGCGCAGGGGTAAGAAACTGAAAATGTAAGAAACTGAAAGTTCTTAGATAAACAAGATATTTTGCTCTGAAACCAATTGGGTTTTGCGGGGTGCACACAAAGCTCACTTCATCGTGAAAAACAAGGCTTTTGCCCCGTAGAAGTAGTTGAGGCCTGAACATCATCAATTTTGTTGTTCTGCAGACGCAGCAAAGACTACAGACGCAGACAAATGTCAAGCGTTTTTTGCAGAAAACCCTAGGACGGTGCCTATAATTTGAGTGCTTTTCTTGGCTAGTGCTGTCTTAAAATCACTGCAACTAAATCGGCTTGTTTGATGTGGGTGATAAACCTCAAGTTTCTTACCAAATAAAGCGGATTACGTTTGTTAAAGCTGGAGATCCGAACTAAACTGTGTAAGGTGTTCTATGATGTGCATAAATTGCAAACTGGGAATTTTTCAATTCATTTGTCGGTTCATATCGGCCTTTTCATCACAAAAGCTACATGAAATGAATGAACAGGCGAAGCTCTTTCAGTTAGGCTGAAAGAAGCGTTCCAAAGCACTTGGTGACCACGCTTTTGCAAAAATGCAAACAGCTGCGCTATAAAAAAAAGCTTGACATGACTTGCGAAATATCGGTCGTAATAAGCATTCAGTTCCATGGATGAGACGTTTCCTGTTCCTACGCTTTCATGTAACAGAGAAGCAGTTCAGTGTTCTGCAGAAAATTATTTTTTAGCGTCAGAGAATATCCGGATGTGGTGTCATTATTCAAATGAAACGTGTACGGAGTAGAAAAAGTCACAACTGTTTTCAATGATAATTACTATGTTATGGTTTTTTAAATTTCGAAACACTCGATTTTACATTAAAGCAACAGTTTGTGGAAATATTTGTCGGGAACTAGGAAAAATTTCTTTCAAAACAATTTTTATCCTGCGGGCCACTTCGTTTTTATTTTGTCTTTTTTTCTGTCACGTCCATAGCACGCACCTGTGCTTCCCAAGGTACGCTTGAAATAGTTGAACTTCAGAAGTTCATTTTGGTGGCCGTGGCAACTTGGAACTTACACTGCACAACGGCTAAACATACGCCCATTTCCTATATCGTCAAGACAGACCAAACAAGCTTTAATGAGATTGCTTGCGTATAACAAACTTACGTTTCATCTCACGTTTAAGAGAATATTGCTTTAAAACCAAGCGCAACCGTCGCGCAATTTTTATGAAATAGTAAAGCTGCTATTGTTAGTATGAGTTTTTTCCCAAATATTTTTTCAAAGTCTGACAGCTGGATTAAGGGCATTCGATTGTAAGCCAGGTGCTTCTCACGTTTTACTGTCAAGACACTACGAATAATTTATGTCATTCCAAAGCCCGTCCAATGCTGTGTTCCATCTGCTTAGGTGAAAGCCTAACATAAAAACCGTTTTATAGCAGGCATCCAAAGTACAATATAAATGTCGCAAAATATTGGACAAATTTGATCAAACAAAACCTAGGGATAGTAAAAAACTTTCCTAGCCATGTTTATCGTTGCGATTGGAAATGCAATTTTACTGTTCGCTCCTGAACAGAATCGTTCTTTGTTTACGACATGTCTGTTTGTCCACTTTTCTCTGGACGGGTTTGCTGCATAAAGGACAGTAAACTTTTCGACCAATTGATGTTTCTTTTTTGAAAACCCGATTTGCAGTGTGTGGCACGTACGCAGCAGTGATCTTTGAAACACAGAACTGCATGGGAAGCATTTGTGTATATATACGGGACTGATTTTAGCTGATCGTAACTGTCTAATTCACAGTTTATCTGAAATGTGAAGACTTTTCTATAATGAAAGGATGGACAAAATTATCCTCAAGGGCAGGTTTGGTCCAACAGCAACACTATCCGCGTAAAATTAATTAACACTTTTTCTGCGACCTTTTCAACAACTTGAGAACACAGCTTAAATTAAAAAAACTAAACAAAAGCAAGGAATTCACGAGCGCTTTTGAACAATTCAAATTTTAGTAGTTCGAAAGTAATCTACCGATCATTTGCGTAAACCTTCTTTGGAAGGCGCAAGCACAAAACCCGGCAGTGCATGGACAGTGACTTGACAGTACATTAGTGCAGGTTTTTTCTAAGGTGTTTTAGAATCGAAAATCGGGTCACTAGAATTGAAAATCGGGTCCCTAGAGTCAGAGAAATCGGGTCCCTAAATATCTATATCGGGTACCTAACATTTTCCTTAAAAAAAACGTGCATTAGTGCAAAAATTTGTTTTTCCCAGTGGCTGATGTTAAAAAAGGATCGTATAGCTATAGTATAGAGTATAGACGGAAGGACAATGGATGAATTAAAACAGTAAGGGCCTTGGAAAGCAGCTTACTGCACAGCTAGAACAGAAGTGTCAGTTTTTGCTGTCACGCTTCGATACACGTGATGGATCCGTCTGGTTGATGCCAGCACGATTCAAATTCAGTTTTTCTCGCTTTTCTTGACGTCGTCCTCAACGTCGCGTTTTCTTTGTTCGTCCGTTTGAGGTGCTCGTCACAAGTACTCACTTCTTGTAAGCAAAGCCGGATTAACCCCAGTGGCAGTTGTGGGAGCAAACGCATTAATGAGTCCAACGGCAGACAGACAATTTTATTTAATTCGAAACCTCTTCCGGTAATATCATTTGAAGCCTTTTGGTTCCTTTCTCCCGGGCCCGTTGTGCAACAGTGAGCACAAGCAGCAAACTCTTTTTCTGTGGTCAGAAGCCCTAATCGTTTCGATGTTTGTATATTTGCATTATTGGAGCCCCAATGAGTCCATGCTCCAAGCCGATTTCCTCTATTCCCACCCTGAGTGAAATGCACTCATATTAAAGCGTAGTCCCTGACCGATGAGCAATACAGCATTGGTTGAGTAAACGGAAAACCTGCACGACATTGTGCGCATGTTTTTACTGGCACGCAGCACTTCCCGGGCACAATGCTTTGAATGGGCTGCAACATCAACAGCTGGTTTTATTCAGAATCTTTTCAATAAACATTTGAACACCCGACGTTATTGCCCTTGTCGTAACCTTTGTGTCGTCGAATGTTCTCACGGAAAACTAAGGCGACAGCCATTATCTGTCTAATTCCTCATATCAGCGACGGACTTGCAGAATGAATTGCTAATGCCGCATTCTGCCAAAAAATATTTCTCGTCCGTAGATTTACAAGCCATTAATGGACGCTTCCATGCGAGCAAGTTTTATTTTTTGTTACTTTCTGGCCTCTGCAAGAGCTTGTTCGTGCCTGCGTGAGACCAACTATGCTTGAGAACAGAAATTATTCTACGTTAAAATCAATTGTTTTTTCATAAGCCTAATAAATGAATACAGCACTTTAGACTATTTTTGAACGCTTAACCTGTTGGCATCAGGTCAAGTGCACTGATACAGTCAATGTGTTACATGCGGCATTACGTGCAGGAGAGAGGCTTGTTGTTATTTCACATTAACACCTTGTATAGCTTTGCAAAGACTTAATTCCCGCGATTTACTTTTACCCGTGCATTACTTTCTATTCAAATGAATGTGTTGAATAGGTTCACTGCAGCGTTTCAGTAGAAAAAGCTCACACTGAAAGTGCCTTAATAAAGAATTCTTTCAGTTGTGTAAAAGTTCAATAATAATAATTCCTCCACACCCCCTTGAACAAAAATATTCCAGAGGCATTGACTTCACGGGTGCATCTATTTTTTGACGCTAGAGCGTCTATCAAGGACCAAAGGTACGTGACACCAAACTCCGGTCAGTGAAGTAGATTCGGATTTCAAAGCGGAATGACGCGACGCCCATCAAACGAACCGACGCTTGTTTTTGCGATTTGTTCGTTTGTTTAATTTTCCTGCGCTGACGGTGACTTCGACCAAACAAACGGTAAATCTACTGCAAAATTTACTTAACCCTTTGGCTTCTGAAAGTAGGGCTTACGGGCGATCGACTGTCTGCGTGGTGAACTTTTACGACCGTTGTGTAGATGCGCGTCACGTGAGCAGTGGCGTTTTTAAATTACAGATGGATGACGGTGACCAACCTTTAAGATTTTGGTCTTTTATTTTGATCTGCGGAGCTCGCTACAATGAGTGAAATGATAAAAATCGTAAATGGTTTTGGCGATGAAGAAAGTTGTATTAATAGGTCGTTTCGTGGCAGTCAAAAAGATGTTTGCACGCAAAAAGGAGTTGAAAGAAGATTTAAAAATGAAGTAGATATTTATACATAAATATGTTGTTTTTCATTAGAAACGATGCTTATAATTTGGAAGAATCAACATTAATCATTTACTTTAATAATTGCGACAAGCATACGATGTAGGGTGGAAATCAAAAACGTTAACATAGAAGCAAGAATTATCGCATTTATTTTGTTTGGACATTAAACACGAGTTTTTAACAACAAATTGACCTGACTGCATTCGTAGCTGCAGTGCCATTATTTTGAAGGAATGCACAGCAGTGAACGCATCTAGGATTTTCATCAGACTGTTACACAGTTCCAGGTAGAATTTCAGCATACCCTATCTTTGTGGTACTCTATAAAAGTATGCAGAAAAGTAGTGACTCCACCACAGGAGTACTATCAAACGTTATGTCAATAACCCAAACTTGTTTTCGGCACATTCCTGTGTCCAGTTTTCAACATCAGCAGCCAATTTAGTGAGTTCTGGATCAGTGCGTCTCGACGTGGTGGCACGACAATGTTTTATTTGGACATCTGATGAATTAATACAAAGAATAAAATATATATTTTGCTAGAATAAAAGTTTTTTAGAACAGAAAACTTCAAAAATAAAAAATAGATGTTTTCAGACCTCACAATAGAAATGGAATAGATTTTAGAATAGAAAATTTTAGAATATATTTAGAACGTTTTTTAGAATAGAAGGAATAGAAATTTGATTGAGGACATCAGAACCAACAGGAAATTTGGTTGGTCCTGTAACAGTGTTTCTCAAAACCTGGTGCACGATGTGGTTGGACAGTTGATGAATCAATACAAAATTTTGACGGCTCTTCGAATCATATTGGAAATGAAGGATCTATTTTGCACTTCGATTTCAGTGTAGTCATGAAGTTATTCACGGTGGTTCGTACGATGTTTCGAAATTATTAGTGGTGCTTGGGTCAAAAAACGATTGAGAAACTCTGCTTTAGACTTTGAAATAATGAGTTAGCAAAGCTTCTCGAAGGTGAAATATATCGCAATTTCTTCAGCGATCTCTAACTCAACTTTCCACCCCTATGATTTGCATTTGCACCGCTCTTCAGTGATCCGTTGACTTTTTTCTCTGGTGTTCCTGCTTCAGCAAATGAAGCTTTCAAAGTTACTTAACAGGTGAGAATAGATTGTTTTTGCCACGGATGCCTAAGAACAAGGAAGCTGTTATTTCGCTCTCAGCGATCAATCAACTGTGGCTATTGCTCAGTAAAGCAATACCGGGGATAAGAAAACAGCGTGCTTGTGTCATTGAAATTTTAGGAGCCTTCATACAAATGGGGGGATTTTTGCGTTTATGACGTTGGTTTAAGTTTGTTCTTTCACATCTAGCAACTTTTGTGTTGTTTCATGCATCAGCGCGCTGTTTTTACGAATGCAGCATTTCGTTGAGTTTTACTTTAAATTTCCTCGAAAGCGCGAAATCCTGCTAAGAGTATTGTGTCAAGCTGCTCTTAAACGACTTACAATCATCGTTTAGAACAAGCTTATTTTTTAGGGATCTCTTGCTTTTATACGAAGGGCCGAAGCTTTTTTCAAACCAGAGCGGTTTCTATATAGATTCTGCCAAAACGATGCCCATTACTTTTTTTACGAACACACATTTCACAAACTGATTAAGCATCGTTAGGTTCGGTTCTAACAGATTCCTTACTATTTTAAAATGTAATGGCATTCTCACAATAGGAGCCATGTAAACGTCAATTCAATTTATGAAGGTGCACTACAATACTCTACATTTAAGTCACCTACACTGAAAGTGAAACAAATCTGCAGCAAGCCATTATGACCACAATATCAGTGATTTGACATACTATCAACCGGAGACTTTAGTCAGCAGCGAAAACCAGAGGGCAGTGCAGTGATCAATCACGTCGACGTCAGAGTTCGTTGCTCGTTCAGAGTCCTGCGTTGACTCAAAGCGCATGCGATGAGCAGTGCCAGGCCAAACACTACCATTCGTTTACTTGTCACTGAAACACAGCCTTAGTTTTTTCTTCTATTTAACCTTTTAGATTTTTGAGAATGTTGAGATCCAGCATCTTCAAATGCTGTGAGTGACTCAGTCTTCTAAATAATGAAATATCTACCCATCTTACTTCGAAAATTTCGAAGTCAGTGAAAAGCAAAACGCAGTTTTTTCTGCTTGGAAAGTCAATAGGTTCTGTTGTCACCTTCCGCTATAGTTAAACTTCAAGACCGCTAAGTATTTCGTTCTGAAATGAGACAGCGTTGTTCTTCACTAAAGATTGCTTGGAAATGATTTCCAGCAATCAGAATGGATACCTTGCTGCTACTGTTAATGATTCATCTTCGTCCTAAATGACATTGATCAATGACTCTGTCTAGTCGAATGAATTTGGTTCAATAATGCTCCATGTGAAACCAACGATCTCGGATCACGAAACTTAATCTAGATTCAAATTTCAATTCTATGGCTCAAGCCGATCATATTTGAACGCAAAGTAACATAGCATGAGATTCACAGGTAGCAAGTTCCTTGCTCTCATTAATCAGAAAAAATCCTTACCAGTTGAAATTGAGCCGGATAAACTCGAAAAATTGTTTGGGACAAACTGGCAATTTTCCTCGGTGAAAACATAAATCTGAAATTCATTTTCGGCCTCCAAGAAACGAAACCACTGTTTCTACAGAGTTACAAAATTAATTGCAAGATGTAATTCACAGATTTTTAAACTTTCATAATAAAAGTCAAGGCGATCTTTACTCTTCTAAAAGTTAAAAGTTTCAAAAATTAATTCAGGCAAGAAGGGGTAGTTGCATGCTGAGAAACGATGCAGTCATTGACAATTTCCCATGCTACGGTATTGTCATACAGATTTCAGCAATAATTATTTTGATTTGTCAAACCCGCATTTACTCGATGAAGAACCATTTCACTCTTGCTCAACCTCATACGACGCAAAAAAGACCAGAAAAAGGCACTAAGAAGATCAGCAAAAGATATTTATAAAGATCAGCTGGAGACATTATGAAAATCAGCTGTGCCGCTGTTTTGGCGGAATCCTAAAAATACTGCTTCTCGAGAACTTTCATTTGTGGAAGCACATTCACCAAACAATGAAACTTTTAATATTTAACTCGGCTGGATATGGTTATCTATTGCCCCTACCTTATAAAACCACCTTAAGATCCAAAAATATACACTTTGAATGACTCATTTTCAAATGACTCAAAAATCATTTCAGTAAAATCATTTTATCACATGCCTACTTTTCAAATCATTTTCTTACTACAGAATATCGTTTACACAGATCTTGAATCAAGTTTTGTTTGCCAACAATCCAAGCGTTGACGAATCGAAATGCTGTTGAATTCGGCAGGTTAGTTAACTGATCACCACATTGGGTTGTAACGTAGTCAAGTGTCAGGTCTTTACGTAAATCGTCATGTAGAGGAGTATATAGCAAACTTAGAATATGGCTGAATAACTCAGAGTTGTACGTCAATGATGGGATCCGGTCGATAAGGTTTTGTGAAAAGCAAGGCGTCGCGGAAAGTTAACAAATGTTTGTGCGTTTAAAATAACAAGCATAGGGTTGAGTTCCTAAAGAGCGTCAAGACTTTGTCAATCAATTACCACTGGCTCTGTTGTTTTTTGTTCACCTTTTCGCACACCTTACAGTTAACTCTACACCCGGTACAACTCACCCTGACAGGTGTCCAGGCCGTGCGGAGTGCAGGCACCTGTCCCGCAGCACTGGTGAGTGTCCTGTACCCAACTTCCATCGGCTAATTCAACAAATCGCTTTGTAAACGTTCACGCCTTCTCGCCTTTCCACGGTTAACAAACAACGCGTCATCAAATGACGGCGCTTGTGGGCTTTGCTCCAGTAAAGGTGACTAAGACAAAAGTATAAGTTTGTTTTACCTTGTTTAGAAGCTTTATCAACCAAACAAAAAACGCCAGCATTTTACGGATGGTCTGGAAGTAGCAGGACTGCGCGGTCGCCTGTTGGAAAGTAATGCAAGTGTAGTCGTATGCATTGTCACTCGTAAGTGAAAATCACTGAAGCAGAAACAAGATGCACGGATTTAAAAAAAATTACAAAACATCTGTAACGTTGCGCATGACATAAGGTTATTGAAGAAAATTAATAAGGACATAATAGGTAAAAAGGAATTTTTGGAGAAGATCTTTAACTACGTTTTGCACAGTACCCTTTCGTGGAGCATCAATGCTAGGCTGTAAAGAGAATATCAATTTTTAGTCAAATTGATCAAGCAATCTATCCATCCACATGGGCGCAATTTTGTTGTAAAATGTGGGGGGGGGCACGTTGGTGTGAAACCAATATATTGCGAAACCTAAAGAGAAAATATGGGAGGACATGGCACATTATATCCTCACTGTCTGAAAAAGTGGGGGGACGCGTCCCCCGTGTCCCCCACCTAATTGCGCCCATGCATCCAGTAGTGCTTTGGCATGGAATTATCTTTCTATAAATGAAAGACAGCGTATCAAAATTATAGTGCTTAAATACTTTAAAATCCAAAAATAAATCGTGCCAATTGTCTCAATCATGATGCCCAAGAACCTGTCAACATTTTTGATTGACTTATTAGTAAGGTACAGACAGGGATGTGCAGAACGCATAGATATCCTGGATAGAGTTATTAGAGGAGGCCTGAAATCACCTGCAGTGCATGGGCCGAACATAACTTAAGATACTGTAAATTTTCACAAATCCAATTGAAAATTATGATTCAGTGTTGTCTGTTTCAACGACATATATCAAGGTCTGAAGTCAGATTCCTCGTTAATTTATGTGGAAGCTATGAACGCACACGAAATGAACTACATTTCCATACAGCAGGGGTGATCAGTACGTCGATCGCGATCTACCAGTCGATCTCAAGGGTACTGTGGTTAAATCACACGACATTAACATCGTGGCTGATTCCATTAAGCGCAAGTCATCACAGTAAAGTCAGGTAATGACAAAAGATGTAGACAGTTAATTGAGTTATGAAATTTGAGCTCATGCCGGTATGTAAGGTACATCAACATACATCGTATAAAGAATATCAATTATTCATTAATACTTGTTTGTTTTGCATTTTTGTAGTAGGTGGATCATTTTGACCTTGTCATTTTATAAGTAGCTCGCATGCTGAAAAAGTGGGAGCACCCCTGCCATAGAGTGTTTCAGCTTACTTAACACTCTAGAGGATAAGCGAGCTTGTTTGTTCAGGAGTTGACGGAGATACGAACATCATACACTAAGACTCAGATTGATCAAATCTGGAAGTGGAACCCA
>JGI24159J19872_10000370_pt1 | contig 37953 bp, 28 predicted proteins | sample Ectturendosymbi4_FD_19872 | JGI IMG/M metagenome (IMG submission 19872) | reverse complement strand
TCTTTCTGAAAGTCCTACACAGACCATTGACAGCTCCCCTTGTTGCAAAACTAGCCCCTCCAGTGGCCCCCCCAAATGAAAATGTCTGGCTCCGCCCCTGCTGGTAGATAGCCTCTAGAAACGAGTTTCTAGATATCCCTGCTATCTACGAACCAGTCTCCTTTTGGTTGTTTATTGCTGCGTCTATTTTATTTGAGCGGTAACGAAAAGGTTCTTTTTGATGGACACTGCGTGGACTTGCGGTCGCAGAGCAGAAAACGAAATACGTGATTTCATTTCGGCAAGGAACACGAAGTGTTGAATAAAAACCGTCACATGGCTGCACACACGCGCACACACACACAAAACAGTACTGAGTCGTAATGACAGTCGACGCTCAACAACATGAGTCGCAGTGTTAACCTGTGTGCAGCCGCTACAAAATGGAGTCTATTTCAACTTCAAACCATAGGTGTAGGAGCAGGGAATTTTTTGTGAGTGCGAAGCATAATTTGCCCGAATTTCCCCTAATTTGACAGAAAAAACTTTCGCGACAAACTTTCCCATAGAACTTTTCTGTAGCTGTTCGTTACTGATCAACCCTCGCCAGACCCGCAACCAGGGAGGCAACCGGGCAGTTGCCTCCCCCCCACGAAATTTTCAAAAACATATTTAGTTGTAATGTACAACAACAAGTTACAACCGTTTCCCCCTCACCGAAAATAGTACAACTACAAGTTACAATCATTTTACCCAAACCCGCGAAAATATCACCTGGTTGCGGCCCTGACTCTCACAAACTAAAACAAGAAGTAGCTAGAATCAGCTTGCTCATTTTATATACTGTAACATACTGTGGTGTCTATGACATAATACACTTTTCTTTATACACTCCAATTACAAAAAAATGTAATTTCATTTATACTGCCAAAAATGTCGAAACTTCTGTGCCCAAATTTTCGACAAATCAAAACTTTTTGGGGTGCCTTTGCATCCCCAGCTCCTACACCAATGCTTCAAGCATACTATTTTACGCTCTTACTTTATTCTTTTCAAACTTGTCAAGTCTGTAGGTTTTTCCCCCAACAAGCACACAGGTATTGCCATTCCACACCGGTTCATCCCAACCGTTTACTTTGGCCCTCTCGATCAGCCACTCAGTCGGCTTCTTCTGATCTCGCCATGGACACGGACCTGACCTATTATTTAAAAAAAAGTTATTGTCAAAAAGAATCCTAATGGTAGAAAATGGGGCATGGCGTTGGTTAATTGCAACACACCCAAAATGTTTATGAACATTCTCTCTTTTGAGTGAATTTTCATTATTTATCTACCGGCATGCATGACCGCTAAACTCTTATATGGCTATTCTGCGCACGTGTACTCTTCAAACGAAGACATGTTTTGCATTGGATTACACTAAAAATCTGGTCAAAAATGCCTTTAGAAATAAAATATAAACTGTGTTTGACACATTCCTTGCCCAATATAAAAAAGTACTGCTCGGGTTTACTAGAAACATTATCGATATTCTTCCTTTATTTGTTGGTGTGCACTAACCAAGTGCGTTGATTCTATAATGCTGTCACTGTGAAACAATTTCATGACGTATTGCTGTCACATCTTACTTAGTTTAGATTATGTCGCGTTCATTAAATTGGTAGCATTAGACTCTCGTATGACGTAGTGGGATCTCTTTAGTTTTCAATCACGTTGCGAATCATGTATTTACCGAGTAGTAAATGAATTTCCGCTCCCATGCTTGCATCACATGGACTGAAAATGCATTTATCAAACGCACGTTTGTCAACCTGCTTAATTTTTGTGGCACACGTTGTAGCCCTGCACTAGCTCAACTGTCGTGACTCATTTCCATCTTTAGTCATAACGAATATTAACAAAATATTTGAAAACTTCAAAATTTTTATGTGGCTAAGTTAAACCAGTGATTCTCAACGTGGTCTAGTGGTCCACCTGGAAGTTCTAGTGGTCCACAAAGAGTTACATAAATCCAAAGATTGAACATGCCCTTGAGTTCACTGACCTATGTGCGACACAGTTTCGATTATTTTTAAAAGGTGGTCCATGGGCCTAAAAAGGTTGAGACCACTGAGTTAAACCAATCTGGCGGGTTGAAATTGCCTGCATCGCATTCTGCTTCCATTAATCATATAAATGCATTGCGTATGTCAAACATTACACTTAGAGCAACAGATTTTTACTTACTGTTCTCTTTACAATAAACGTAGTTTCGCCCTTGGGAGGTCTGCAGCTCAAATTACCCGGTTCTTTTTTACCCTGGTCCTTCGCAGCCTTCGACTTCCTCCATACTTTTTATAAATCGGTCTACTTGTAACTTATCGCAGTAATATGCAGCGATGCTAAAGAACATAGCAACCGTGTTGACGCCATCCATACGCGCACTCTTTACTAGTGCCACATAGATTAGGCTTGTGTTTCTTAAAAATAACTGTGTTAGGACCATCTAAGCACAGCAGCGTAGCCAGCCAAAATTTTGTTTTTGGTCAAATATTTTGACTTTGAGCAAGCAACATTATTTTATTTAGGACACCGCCCATCAAAGCACAAAACGACAAGATATGTTAGAAATTTGGGAGGCGGCATGGTCCACCTTGGCCCTCTAGCTGCGCATATATCTAAGCATATGCTTTTCTATTGCCGCTCCATATCTGTGTTCGTGTTCTTTCATGTATCTGTGTGTTCCTTGTTGTGTGTCGTGTGAAGACATTGAACAATGCAATACACTATACCAGAGGTGACTGAACGTTCTTCAGCGAGGCCACATTGTTCTGTCAGTAGCCAAAGAAGAACCAGTATACTTTTTATTTTAATATTTTTAATATCAGGGTTTTTTTAAGGTGTTTTAGGGACCCGATTCGGGTCCCTAGAATCAGAGAAAATGATCATCGGTTTCCTAGAATCAGAGAATATCGGGTCCCTAGAATCAGAGCAACGGGGTCCCTACAAGTGCATACCGGGTACCTAACATTTTCCTTCAAAAAAAAACTGTTAATATATTTATGTTCATAATATTCAAAAAATATGGTATTCCATTTCATGTTTCTTGTGTTTTATACTGTATTACCATATTTTGATATTCGATCAGCACAGAAAATGCAAAAAGTCTGCATTATGTTTACTAGGGCTTCAAAAAATGTTCAGTGGGGGCCGAAGTTTGCCCACCCCTGCCCTATAGCAATATACATTGAGTCATTTCCATACAGTCGAACAAACTGAGATTACAACTTACGTGTAGTACGACTCTGGCAATCCGCACCAAGCTCGGAATGAGCTGTAGTATCTGTTCTCAAGATCAATAACTGTATAACCAATTTTATCATCAGTACCAATCAAGTCCCAATCAAACACTTCCACAAAGAGATCTTTGTCCATGGGCAGAAAAGCATCCACTTCAAACATCCTGAACAAAGGCGAAGCTTTAGCAATGCTTTCACTATTTATAGATGTTCTGAGTGCAGTGTCGAAACCCATAACAAACGTATTTCAACAGCCAAATACTACTCAGCCAAGAGCTACTGAAAAACTTATTTCTGACGATTCCATACTTTCTTTGCAATAGTTCTTTCTATTTGCTTTTTAGGTTAAGATGTTTCAACAATACTGCACAGATCTGCTTACAATGAGTTTTTACCGCGTTACACCCCACTTTCAACAAAAAGATAGTAAATGACTCGAACATCGTTCACGCCTTTCTCGAGTTTTTTTTCTGATTTTCAATTATCGAACGTGTTTTTATGTAAACGAAATGAACACAAGCGAGATGCCTGACCTTCCAAAAGTTGGGTCCAGTGTGTTTGGGATGTAGTTTTCACGATCATCAATTTTCTTCTTGCCAATCTTAATCTTCAGGTAAGGATCCGCCAATCCATTGGAATCTTGAGGGGCCAGATCAAACGCTCGCAACACATAGACTCGCAGCTTCACTTCCTGCAGCAAACCGCTGCAAGCTCATCGCATTTTCAAAATAACTGATAGCTTTCGGAGTGAAATCATGCAGTAAGATTGAGCGATGAAAGCAGATATCAAAAAGCTTCAACCGAAGTGGGCAATCTTTCGGTTTACTATTTGCAGAAATAATAACAACCGTATAATTTGGTTCACTCACTTTTCACACCCGTTTTTCCTCTCGGAAGGATCGAGGGGGCAGCAGCCCTAGTAGGCCTCGAAATACATCACGGATTTTAGCAACCACTGTGACAACCAATGCGCCATGTTACTGATCGTTTTTGCGCATTTGATGTTAGGAACTGCCTAAATTACTGTATATCCTTGAAAAATACGGTCGCGCCGTTGGAGCAGTAACTTTTGCGGAAATAGGAGACACAGCAAGACCTCTCCTACACATTTGTGGGGAAAGGAGAGGTCTTGCTCAGGCTCGTAACCAGCTTGGGACACCAGGGGGCGAACAGTTTTCTGAGGAGGGCCCAACATTTTTAAACTATGTTCAATAATTTTAAACTATGTCCAACAGATTTTTCCAGGGGCGACGAATCTTTTTTTCAATTTTTTTCTGCGTCCCTCCTAGTTACAGACCTGGTCTTGCTATGCAGCAATCACTACACTTGAAACGGAGAGGTTACGTGTTGCGCTATTACTCTTTTCTTAACGGAAAAGGCTGAAATCTTTTAGTTCTATCTGCCTCATAAAAATCCCTAAAATTCGGCTTTACGTGCTTAATATATTGCAGCTATACACCGTCATGTTATACGTTAGGGCGAAGAACACAGGCCTACTCAAAAACCACAAGTCTCAGCTTTTCTATGACAGGTGCTAGAAAAGGAATGTATGCAGTTCCTTAATCCTGCATGTTGCATAAAAATATCCGTTAACTACGTCTTCCCGTTCTTTTAGGAAAAACCAGCGCAAAAAACGTTGCATAAAATTAACTTTTTTTCGCAGCGGTCTTGTTTAGTTATAGGAGGCAGGGTTAGAAAAAGCTGCGAATAAGAGTCGTTTTATTCAATTTAGGAAAGAAAGGAAGTATTAGCAAAAAAAAATTTTAATTCTTAGCGAGTTCGTAACCCACTAAAATGTGGTTGAAATACGAGTTCCTTGCCAAAGGAAAAGCGTCCACAGTCCTGCACCAAGGCAGGTTTCACCTATTCTGCCGCAGTGGCAGTGACGGCATTATGCCTGTATGTGATGAGTGAAGATGATGAATGGGATTGATCACAAACTGGCATTTAGGTGGACTTACGTTACACATTAAGGGTATTACCTACAACATTGAAATACATTCCAAAATGACATGGCTTCTCCTCGGGTTCACAAAAATTCATCATTTATGTCACTCGATTTTAGGCCTGACTAGAGGCTACTCTTACATGCCGCAGAAGTCCAACTTACCACGGGATCGGTGGATGGAAAGTTGGAAAAATATTGAGGTGGGGCTGGATCATTCATGTCTGCTGGCAGAGGATAAATGCGAAACGTGCCCTGAAGAGAATCACGAAAAAGACAAGATAATAAGACGCAAAATAACATTTAAAGACACAGTCTATTAATCTAAAAGCACAAAAATAACTGTCTTTTACACGCTTGGCAAAATGAATGCATCGGAAGGATGATATGGCATCTAACACTTTAGCTTAACTTTGGGATTAAAGGCTATTTGCGAAGAACTGCAAAAGCATTTAGTACTTTTTTTAAAAATCTATCGGATTTCGCACCGAAATGGCAGGCTTTCTCGGTACTCAAATGTACAGGTGTTGATCAAAACTGCCGTAATTCAACTGCTTTTGAAACTAGAAAAAAACTTTTGTTTTTTGTGGTGCATACTGTAGATCTTTTACTTCCACTTTAGCCACTCACTGGTGCCATTCTACGTTTGAAGCTCCAATAGCTTCGATGGTTGTACGTTGATGCAATTGAAAATTCCTATATCAAAACCCATTTGTTTCAAATCCCTGTGGACTTCATTATTTTCTTCCACTGTTTCGCAAACTCCCTTCCCACTTGCCCAAACGGTGGCTATAGTTAATTAACGAAATGCTGACATTGTTTAATTTCCTGCGACTGTTTAAACCGTTTTTTTCGGTGAAATGCCTCAAACAAACCACTCAAATAGCAAGCAACAAACTTTGAATTCTCCCGCGAATTCTGGTTCGTCATCTTCGTCTTCTACTTTGCCGCGATAAAGTTTGAAAGTTTGAATGAAGTCGCTGAAGTGATTGAACGTCGGCTCTTTCTCCAACTCGTTTTTACAAACCTGGAGTTTGTTAACGAAACCAAATATGTAAGCGACGTGCAAAACAAGAATACAACTTTTTAAAAACTGTTAACAAAAAAGAGCAAACTGTCAACAGACTGTTAACAGTTTGTTTTTAGAAACTGTTAACAAAAAAGGGCAGAAGAAACTTTTTTCCTGAAAATCGACACATACTGTGAAAGCGCAGGAGTGAAAAACATTCACAGCCGTGACATCTGGTACGATCAAAAGCCAACAAGTGTTAGTAAAGTTTTGCTTACTTTGATGAGGTCCATTCCTGTTTCCAAATAGACGCTATCCTTGGCAGATTCTCCAGTTGAGGCGAAGAATTTAGACCACCAGTCTATTTCATCTTCGCGAGGGCCCTGATACAAAGTAAGCTTGAAAAACTTTAAACGCCCACTTCGAACACGTTTTGTGCAATAATTGAAAGATATTTCAAAAATGCATTGACGACTTCCAGCGCGACATGCTAACAGTGGCATCACTGTTTAGCGCAGAAACGTTTGTGCTTAGTAGGCACAGACCAAACGAAAATTCTAGCATCGTGGTGATTCTGCAGGCCACAACATTCGTGAGTGTAAGCGAACGAGAAGGGGAGTCTGGGAGGTATCCTGCCTAGCATTACAAATTAAGCGAATAAGGGCAGTGGTTTTGAAAAAATCAGAGCAGCGATTTGTCAATCAGAGCAGCGAAAAAATCAGAGCAGCGAAAAAAATCAGAGCAGCGATTGTTGTGGAACTGAACAATAAAGACTAGAACATGTGGACAAAATGAAGATGTTTTTGTAAAATATAAGCGGTTAGTGGATTCCAAAAAATGGATGACTTTTTTGGCTTAACTTTACTGCTTGAGAAAATTTACGAAAAATCCGGACATTTTCACAAAATTCACACACTTTAAATGAAAAAGCTACCTGACGGTCGATACAAGAAACCGTCACAGTTTCATAGGACACAAAATCAATTATCCCCTCCTGAAAAAAGAATTTGCATACACCTATATTCATTGAGTAGCGCCATTTCGAGTCACCGCTTTCTGCGCGGTCATCGTAAAGACAGGCAAGAAAAGTTGTTTCTACATAGATTTTATTATTTATTACACAGCACGATTTTACGTGTTCACATATAAATTATCACCTATTCTCATTTGTTCATCAGGCTTTTGCCAACAAAATTCTATAATATGCACCCCCATTCCAAAAACGTCCTGCTGACGTTCTGGTTTCCAGCATTATTCTGGAAGTGGCTCGGCACAGTTGCATTAATATATTGTGCACACTTATGCAGTTTATACATATGTACGGGTGTCATTACTTGGCCAAGGTTCTGAGAAACCGTAAGTCACACTGATGAAAAATATCTTAAGCAGGATGTTCAAGTTGTTCGTTCATCTGTTTCTGTCATACGCTACAAAAAATTGGTAACACTGTTATGTTTACAGCACTTTTTACGAAAAATAAGTTAATAGAAAACTTGTTTGAGATTCACCTATATCGTTTCTTTGGCACATTTACTGATGCATACGTTGCAAGAAGATATCGAGATAAATGAGCAGTCATGTAACCGTGCAGTTTGCCCAAAATTGCATGCCAAGCCAGGGAACACAACGAATATCGACATGGAAACGCTTTGTTTCATGTTTCGCAACAAAAAGACATTCATGCACTTACGAAGAATGAGGAATGAAAACAACACGACAGAAAAATAATTGAAGTACGCGAAAATGAGGAATGAGTGCAGCAGAGCATGTACGGAAATATACAACAAATTTCGCAAATGCGAACAACTAATGCCGATTCATAGCTTCTTTCCAGAATAAATATTGCTGTTGTGCTTTTACCAAAATGCTAGTTGATCAGCTGATGAATAGCTGTTTTCACAACAACATGAAGATATTTGAACGGATTTGTGATAGCACGACAAAAAACGAACAGAATTCGAAACAAGCATTCCGTATTGATTCACGAGCGGCAGAGCCTCTCCAAGAGAGCATGATTGCTTTGAGAATTCCAAAGCGAATTTGGGTAAGGGTCAGGTAATTGCCCAGCCATCAGTGGACCACACTTCACATATCTTCAGTTCCAACGGAAGGCTTGGCCAATATGTTGGGCTCAGATTCAGCTGTAGGGGATGCCAGTGTGGAGAAAGATATCACATTTGCCTATTCGGTATCCCATATACACCGATTGCCTTGCATGTCTGCAGAGTTCGTCCTTTCCTTACAAGAGAACATTTGATGTGTAACTGGAGACTTTTAAGGCGCTACCGCTCTGGATCGGAGTGAACCTGGGACAGCTTTCTAAGACTGGTTCAGTCTACCCAAAACTACAAGTCCTATTGTGGATGTAACACTGTCACATTCATAACAATAATTCTGAGCATGACATTCTTTGTTTGTCCCATAGCCAGTGCCACAGTCCTCACACAAGACAGGAATATTGTAGTTTCAGTTTTTGCTCAAATAGAATGGTTTGGTTTGTTTTTGCAACGTTAGGCCTGAAACTTTCAACAATCATTCATTTAGGAATGTTGTATATTTTTTGGAAAATTGTGTCTTTCTAAACCAGGTAAGTAGCCAAAGATTTGAAGTGGATAATTTTTGAATTTACTCTGCAGCGGTCAAATCATAATAGCATAAAAAGTTAAAACCCCACTTTGGTGATCAAATAAAGTAGTTTTCTATTGTTATTTCTATCCTGTTTATGAGATTGAGTCGAAACATGAACTTCAACCGCGCACCACAAGCTTGGACGTTCACCTCTATCCCAAATACTTTCGGCTCGAAGCCGGGAATCTTTGTAACACTACAAAACGCAAAACAGAAGTACCAATAAACCAACAGAAAATTTTGGAGTACCAACAAATACATTAGGTAAAACCACTAACAATAAATATTAAATAAGAAAACACCAATATCAATAGGTTTCACCGCTCAGCAATGATTTACACAAGATATGTGTGTAATCACTGTGAAATATTGTTGCGCATTTTAGTAATAATTTTTATGGAAAATTTACTGTGGAATTTGCAAGTCATTGCAAAATAAACAAAAAGTAATTACTGTAAACAAAAACCAACACAAGCATTTAAAAAAACACCAACTCAAGGCGTTTCCCTTATCAGGCAATATTGTCCCAAGCAAGACGTTCCATTCAGTTTTATGACCGCATTATTCCACCACGGCATCAATTGGTATCCCAACAGTTGCCAAGAACATAGGCCAGCGACGCAACAGCAGGCTTGCACCATGCAGGTAACAGTGATTATTTGGCCGATACCTCTTCGCCCTGACCAGTCTTTTCCTGCAATTTATCCTGCATTAAGCCGCCGAGCGATGACAAGCGCGGTAAAGAAAGGAATGATTTCCTCGAAAAGGATCGCCTTTCCGCAGGATCTTCGTCGTCATCGACAGTGACGGCGACTGAGCCGTCCGTCTCAAACGACGCGCCACCGCTTGGAGCGATTAACGCCGTCGTCTCGCTTACGTCGTCTCGAACGATCTGAGCGAGCATGATGAACGGGCATGCGCAAGAACGAGCAGTGAAAAAGTTGCGACCGCTGTTGGGTATGTGGCGGAAAATGTACCAAAGTTAGTCACAGATGAAAAGTACGAAGATCAAAACTTATTGATACATTCGCAAAAGTATACCGATTTTAGAAAGAACAGTTGACTTTGTTGGAAGTTAGTACCACACAGTACGTTGCCAACAGCGGAACAGAGTCAAGGACAAAATGATAGTGATGCCAGCAGTATGCAAGAAGTGGAAACCACTTTTGCACTGACAGTACTGACCTCTTCGTCTGAAGTCTTACTCTTATGCCTGATAAGAAACTGCAGACATACGACACGAGTGCATTAAGCAAAGCCGGAAAGCAGTTGGTTCAATACAAGCTTAATGTATCTGCCGCTGTTTGCCAAGGTTCGTTCAATAGCACATACAAGCTGCTCAAGCACTGAAAACGAGAATAGACTTTGCTGCAAATGTTGATATGCATGATGGGGGCGGCTGTTTCAAAATTTCGACCAAAAATGCAATTTACGAAAATCTGCTTGGCGAAGCACCCTCAAGAGGAAGCAAAGAAAGTAAAGCATGACGCTTAATGGGGCTGCATCAGTCATAGGATCGAAAACGAGAGAGAACTCACCGACTTGACTCTTCCTTTCTTAGACGTTTGAGGCCTGTCTATTTCTATTGCAACTTCTTCAAGACTTGGTTCTTCTGAAAAAGTTAGTTATTCGCACACTATTTTAGTAAAACTGGTTTGCAATTTTTAGAATAAATATTTTTTAGCACAGCCGTTCACCGAAATTCTTTCAAAGTTTGAGTTCATGATTAGGTTCGCAGCGGTTGATCATTCTGAGCATAACAATTGCTGCTTTGCCAAAACCAATAATTGCGTTTCGAAAGATATTGACTCACAAATATTTCTCGCTTGCATGCTGTTATGAATGACAGGCAAGTGAGCGCAGTTAACGACAACACAAAGTTTTTAAATAGTGAGGATGTTCAATTCAACATTTCCACACCAATGTGCAAAGCAAACCAATTTGATCAAAAACGCTTTTCTCTAACATCACAAATGAAGGTTACAATGCAATCCCTCCAATTAAACATACTTACCATAGCCTTCATCCTGCTGATCTGTTTCTTTAGACAGTGCAGCAACTTGATATTGAGACACGTCTGTGACAACATGCTGCCCTACTGTTGGCCGCCGACCAAACTTGCGATTGTCTTTGACTCGGATAACGATAGGTGGGAAATACAGACGCTCCACAGGAAGTTGCTAAAAAGAAAATAATAACATAAAAGAAGCTCTGAAACCAGTACCGTCGCCACCGGGGAGCTTTGGTGGGCTTAGCCCCACCAAGCAAAGCTCCAAGCCCCCCAAACTGAAACGTGAAACACTATAAATAAGTAGAATTTTGGTTAATTTTATAATGTCAAGCCCACCCGCACAAACGCAAAGCCGCCCTCCGGAAAACTCCAGAACCCCCCTATTGAAAACTTTCTGGCGACGGTTCTGTCTGAACCAGCCACAAATAAGTACATAGGAAACTAATGACAAGACGTAGTGAATGGAATTTTTGTCTTGAAAACGCAAAAAACTGCCAGCAGAACAAGATTGGGTACTAGCCAGTTAAAAAAGGAAAACACTCACCGTTGCCACATAAAAATGTGGTTCAGAAAAGTTGGGGTTCTTCTTTAAATTCTTGATTACTTTCGTCCTCACTTCGACATCTCCAACCTGTTCAAGATGTCATTATCATTCCATGCTGTTTGGCAGCACCCGATTTACTTTGCTGATACTTGTGCAACAACCAAAGCTGTGCAGCTCAAACGAATCGCTAATTTATAGAAAACAAAAATTTTGGATTGCCTTGAACCCCTAGATGTTTATTTTGCGCTATCTTTCAGACTTTGCCGTCTTTCGACCAAGCTGATTGATAAAAACAACAAAAACCTGTATAAGTATGCTGGGCGAATTGACGCTCAGCAGTTGAAAAGGTTCCATGTTTCTGACACCCCACAACAGGAATTCAAGAGCTGTGTTCTGCAGCACTGGTCTGACTCCCGGCGGAACCATGTAGCCGTCACCACGACGAGGAGGAATGAGTGGGATGTCCTGCTGCTCAGATCGCTGCAAACGACAGAAGAGCTTAGAATTACGGCATATAAATACAAGCGCCAAAATTTCCCGCGGTAAAGAATGCGAAGTTTACCATGCACATGAAACATTTGTGGACGTTTTCAAGCATGCACGGCGCGACAGTTGAAGGTACTTTAGGCAATTTTTTAAACATACGGTGATGCACGTTTCACTGAAGGTTCGTACGCACGCGTTATTTTAGGATTAAGGCAAAATCGTGGTGGTGGTCTATCCGCTGCCATACAAGCAATCAAGCAGTATTTAATTTAAGTGCACTTGTCTAGTGCGCTCTGTACCCGGATGCATCTATTACCATCACGATGCCACTGCTCTGTTTCGTAATGAGTTAAAGCAGGTTTCGCAGTTGCACAGATACTGTCATATCACCAAATCTGTCCACGCAAAACGCTAGAGGACCATGCACACATATCCATGCATCTTCACACGAATCGTTCGAAAAAGTCGTAAACAGTGTGAGGGAACCCGAGGTTCGAGTAACAGAAAGATGTAACAGCTTATAATTGTTTGTGAAATTGTCCAAGCTAAAGAACCACACGCACGATTCATTCTCAAGGCGATTTTAGCTAAGTTATTGACGAATTATGTCAAGGTAAAAATTTTTGCTGCATGCTTTATGATTATGTGCTGTGCTGTGTTTTGCAAAAATGTTCTAAAATATCAGTGAGTTACTTTGTTGCGAATAGTTTTCGTCGCACAAGATTTGTCAAAATTCAAATTTATGAACATATTAATACTTTTCATAAAGCCCTAGCTCCATGATCAGGCTCTGCTAGTTAGTATATTTCCACTAACAACGCCACTCTCACTTTTATGATGTCCAAGAAATTTTGATCCTCTGAGGGATGCTTAACCACTACCACGAGCCCAACAAAAAGTAGAGGACTGTAGTTGTTACAGAAAAAGTATAGTCCTTAGTGAGAAAGACATCTTTCGGCAAGAAACTATGATCTTACAAACACTTAAACAGATCAGAGACGAATTTTGTTCCCTCCTGGCTGCGCGTCTGGAAGAACAGACGTGAAATGAATTGGTCATCTATGACTTGTGGTCATCGAAAATAAAAATATTTGGCAAGAGAGAACATGATGACAAGTGGTTTGGAATTTACGATTAGTGCCAAGCAATGAGCCAAACCGACAGTTTTGCTTGGGTTGTGAACGTATTTCACTTTTTATATAAATGAAGATTTAAATGATATTGTCACCTCTCGCTTTAATTAGAAATGATACAGTCATAACTACTGATTAGCATCGGTGAAGAACACAATACAATTTACCGAGTAAGTATTTCTGTTGACATACAAATCATTTTCAATTTGTTGCAAGCCTTCTTTCGTGTTTATTTTAATCTGTTTTTCACTTCCACGCGCTCAACAATCACTTCGACCTTTAAACAAAGCGGCTCACAGCTACTGCGTGAATTTGTCTTGGCTAAACGACCGCGAGGTGCTGAAAAATATGACGTTCAACAAATAGATAATAATCAAGCGCAGAATAGCAACATTTTTCAAATTTACGGAAAAAGAACGCACCAGGTAAACTTCAAACGCGGCAAGTAAACTCCCTCCAGACATATCGCCCAACTTAACTTCCATCCATTCAAGCTTGGCCCGTTCTTCATCCTTCGGATCAAACTTTAGAAGAGGTAAGCCTGATGCTCTTCCCATAAACTCTAAGTTGCCCTGAAACAGCAGGTATCTCAAAAGTAACAGCTATTGATAGCGAATAGCAGAAGCTGAGATCTTGACAACATCGATTTTTTTTCCAGTTTTTACGGTGGTTTTATTGCATGTTTCAAATATTTTGAATAGATAGTGCTCGATTGGCTCACGCATAAAGGCAGACTTAGAAATCGCAAAAAAGCGTGCAAACCAGTGGTGCTGGTACAAAAAATCGAGTGAGGGAAAACTCTCACAAACTGAAAACGTGACTTGTTACAATCAACATACCCTATTTAGGATATTTCCCGCTGAGAAATTCAGCGAAACGGGCAAAAAAAGCATCAATATTTTGGTGCCACGTGAAGGAATAAGGGGAAAAACACCTTTCCCTTCTCAAACGAACTGGGCAGACGACGTTCACCCGCGTTACTCTTGACTACACCACTGGCGCAAACTAATGCTGTTCGAAGCTTCAACCATTCTCACGGTGAGAAAATAATTCTCAACCGTACACGTTGTGTAATGCTTCGAAGTGAACAAACACATATTGAGCTCATAACAAAGAATTTTGCCAAAGAACTGAACTTTCACCAAACGCATTTTCTACAACTTTACGAAAATAACGGGCTCAAATGTTACAGCAGGTTGGTGAACATCCACACATGTAAAAAAATCTTGCACAGCAGCAACACCGAAGCGAAAGGAATGTTACACCAACATCAAGCACAATCAAGATGGTAGCACCACACTGAACAAAACATATTGCTGTAAGTAGACATCAAGGAAGAAAGAAGACCAGGGGCGTAACGAGAGGGGCGAAGGGACACAATTCCCCGGGGGCCGAATCAGTGCAGGGAACGCCGAATCACTGCGCTAGGCGCTGAAAAGTCTCAACAGTGTCACATGCACTTTCTTCAATGCAGTAAATTTGCTTCCGAAAGACCTCAGGTTCGAACATGTAGGTGGCAAACTTGCTTCCTGCCCCGTGCGCCATCTAACCTCGTTACGCCCCTGAAGAAGACTAAACATAAAAAATTTAGTTACTCATAAAATCAACTGATTGAGACTGATCTTTAAAAATGCACTGTCACAACAGCCATCGTCAAACTAAAGAAAAGGATTGTCCTTGGGTTTGTAAACCTTGCAAGTGAACATTGAGTTTTGACCTTCAGGCTTACCTCCCTTTGAACAACGAGAATATCAAAAACAGTAAAATCAGGGTAAGGATTTTCTGAGAAGAGCAATCAGTGAAAGCTATTAGGTTTCCAATTTTCAAACAGCTGTGACGTAGTAGAGAGACATTTCCATGAAGATAAAAACAATTGTGTTTTCTTGCTGGACCGATTGTATCAAATTTCGCCTTTGTTCGTCAACAAGAAGAGTGTTGCAATCTTAAACGAACTGCCATGATTCAAAGTCACCAAACTTGTCGAACGCATTTTAAAATTTACGCAGTTTTGTGAATGGGTTGAAGAGTAGGATTCTGACAAACACCGTTACTAAGTTACCTGTTAAGGAGTAACACTGTCGGTGTTGATGAGAAATGCAGGACACCAAAACAGAACACTTTACAACAAGTGTTACTCTGTTTGATAAGTTGCGTCCGTGGAGTGGGAAGTGAAACACATTGCGTGTTGTCTATGTTGAAACGATTATGCTGCATTGTTTTCTTGAAAGTATTGAAGGAAATAAACCGATCGTGTTATTTATTTCATCTTGGCTGGGCACCACCCAATTCTGAACAGCTAAAACATCGTAAAACCATTCCAAGTTAGAAATGAAGACGCGTTCACAAACAGTAGGCCTATTTGTTAGCTTCTTGTGCTTAAGATTTGCCAATAAACTTCATTCGTCCCAAGTTGTATGTTTTACAAACAACCACAAATAAAAGATAAAATTTCGATTTTCGATGGTCATCATTCGTAAAGTTGAAAACTTCATTATCGAACAAAAAATTGTGGTCTTATAACCTATGTGAAACCCGTGAAGGACTTTATCAAATTGTGAAAACGGTAATTTGAATACACATATTTGTTAGTAATGAGATTTTTATCAGAAAAAAAACAACAGTCAGTTGAACTGCGTCACGTCGTCCAAACGTACTTGGAAAGAAGGAATAACATAAAAGCAATAGCACCATTAATCTTAAAGGAAAAGAAATCACAAGCCAAACAAACACACCGGTCAGTGATTTCACAAAGATTATAAAATGAAAAGTAACCATGCTGGTCGCAAGCTTGAAGATTTGTTAAAAGCACAAAGCACAGCGATCGGGCAAACATAAAGGTCAGCTTTGTTATACGTGAACGGGTTTCTTGGACTGGTCCGAGCCGCCCTTCTTAAAACGATCTGTGTCTTGAGCTTTGCCGCTGAGCGGGAAAGGTATCTGTGATTGCGTCAGAAAAATAATAAGTTGTTTTCCACCAGGTGCGTTTGGACAGTTGAAATTCCGTCTATGTCGATTCCTTGTCAGTGGTTTTCCACAGATCTAGCTGCACTCACTGGCTTGGTAAGCAAGTAAAAACGAGACATACGCAGTCCAGGATTCCCGGAGCAAACCAAAACTGACGTTTCCGGCGAAACTGCTATGTAAAGGCAGCACGTAAAGAATGGTGATGCGTATAGTAACATCAGAGTTTGGGGTGGACATCTACGCTAGCTGAATCCTAAAATGTACGGCATGGCAGTCAGCGCGCTGATTAAATACATCTAACCGCATCTATACAAGAATCTTCAGGTTTGCTGATTTATTTCCTTGTTTTTCGTCTAAAAAAATACAACTACGACTGTCATGCCTTCCCAAATTACAGTTGACAAGTTTTTATGTTACACGGTTCAAAATATCTTCACAATCCCGTTTCATGTCATCTTAGTGTTCAATGGTGAAACGCCATATATTTCACCTGGGCATGATATTAATAAACATGTCGTTCATATGAGCAGTTGTACATCAATGCTTGCTAAAAATTTAACCCGATTTACCTTAACTTAAAACTGAAACCTATAGACAAACTACCCTTAGCTTTAGCTTACTTGGTCTGTGAAACTTATCGATTCACTAGAGCTGCGATATAGTCAGTTTTACCAGCGGTGTTAAATGCCAATCACGTGGGTCACAACTTGGGAAGAGATTTGACCGATTGCTACCTATACATTACTCTTCAGGAAAGCGATTTTTGAAATGTTACTTGTTAAGGTATTTGTTGCGAAGATATGACTATCTGCACCCGATGTTTGTTGCGTATCGGCTCGAAGTGCATTTTGGGTCAGGCCAGTGTTGCAGCCTGAAGATGGCGCCACATGTAAATAAATGGTCACCGCTAGATGGTGCCCATAAGTAACAAGTCATTGTGATAGTAACCACAAGCGAATTATTGTAATTCACTTATCCCTATATAAATGATAGTGCAACCTAGTATCAGCAGAGTGATCTCGTCGACAAAGCGCACGGTGTGGGGAAGAGCTGCAGGGAACACACTCAGAACACAAAAACAAACCCAGTGAAATGAAACCAGAAGTTGTACAAACGCAGTCGTGGCGCTACAAGACCATTGCAGTCATAAGTGCCCATAACAAACCACCATATGTATAAAAAAAGTGATCTCTTCGAGTGAGCTCAATTGCTGCTGGTTGCTTTCCTATTACTTTAATGCCCCGAATTACGATCTTTCCCTTGTGCTTGCCTCAGTAGTTCAAGGCGATACAGTCAACTGTAACACCAGGTTTTGTGACGGTGTTTACCAAACAGTGACATGAAAAGCTAAGATCTAGCGCTTTCTTGGGGTAGCTTATTTACATGTTTTGCTTCTATTTAGGAAGATAAATAAGACCATTTTGTGATAAACACAGCGAATTTTTCAGCAGCTAAAACAGCAGAGAAAACTCAGATTGCCCGAAACAAAAGCGTATTTTTTAAAACCACCAACTCGTAACCATTAGTATTTGTTGTATATCAATAAAAAAAACACAAACAACCGTTGCTATCCACTCATCTTTTAAGTTGAAGCACAGTCTTATCAATGTAACTTGAGTTAAAAGTGTCTTGCACTACATGTCAGTAGAATATCTGAATCATAAAACTCGATTTAAAGTTAAGATTTGTTTTAAAAAGTTGAAAAGGAAAAAATATTTTTATAATTATCAAACTTTGTAAATGTAACAGCACTGCACAAAACCTGAGTTACTTTATCTTCCCATGTGACATACAAATGCTCTAAAATTCAATCGTTTAAATAATATTATTAAACGACAACGGTGACAGTGGGTCCATATGAAGATCTTGTGCAATTTTACATGACTAACACCATGTCTTAAAGAAACTTGCTTTACAGAAAACGTCAGCTGAAAAACAATATAAATTTCTGAAGCGCTGACGTTAGTTTTTTATTAGAATCTCAACTTCAAACTTAAGTAAAAGTTCAACATAGCTTCAACTTCAAGTGCAGTGGTAGCACATTAACTGGGCTAACAGAAGCTGATCGCATGTCCGCAAGCAACCAGAACTAAGTTCTACGTCCTTGCGATTACGAACAGGGTTGCGGGGTCGGAGCTGGAGTCGTAAGGAGTCGGAGGTTTTTGGGTGGAGTCGGATTCCTAACAACACTGGTAGTCGGAGTCGGATTTTTTGTCCGACTCCGACTCCGGATGTCCAATTGGACCATTTTTTACATCACACTCTTAAATTGGAAATTCCTGTTGAAATGGTAGAATTTCTTTTCAAACTTTTGTTGAAACAGAGATTTCTTGCTGTGCACTACGATTTCAATTGATTTTAACAGCCAAATTTCAATCCCTTAACGTTAAGGAGTTGGAGTCGAGAGTCGGAAATTTTGAAAAGTCGGAGTTGGAAATTTTGGTAAGGTCGGTGTCAGAGTTGGAGTCGGATATTTTTCCTCCGACTCCACAACTCTGATTACGAGTAAACTTCGATCTGAGCCAAGTAATTCGTATTGACAAAGATATTTTTTCATTTTGTTGCAGCTGCTAATGGGAGATGCGAAGACGTAACGGAAAGAACGCCAAGTCTGCAAGTGCAACGGGCAAGCAACGATAGAGATTCCCCGCTAGACTGGGTTCACTCTATTGTTACTTGCGCGCCACCGCGTTCTTGAAGTATACTTCCCGATTGCGCGCTCTGGGCATGTGACGTACTGCAACGTCACATTCACAGAGCCACGTGAAGATTCGGAAAAAGAATCACAAGCCTGCAGTACTTACAAATTCATCTTTGTCAAAAACTTCAAGAAAAACATGAGGGCAGAACTTTTGCAGGAAGTTTAAATCCCCGTAAAAGTTGATGTCCAACATCAGCGTCTGGTCCCAAACTGGATTTAAAGTGTGATTTATGACATCAGTACGACGACAGTAGTTGAGAAATGACATCATGACGACAGGATCTGTTGAAATGTTAGGGAAAATTTCGCTACAAACAGATACAAGCAACTGTCGAATGTTTGTTCGAATAAAACTTTGTCACCGATATATATTACAAAAAATGATAATGCAGACGCTAGCGGAGCAAATCTCAAAGCATTTTACCAGAAAAATTATCTTGGTCCATAGGTAGCAAATCGCGAGCTTGATATATGTATCCTCTCATGTGAAGTTTGCAAACGTGATCGAACATCATGTAGATCTTTGGTGCCGGAATCTGAGGCATCTTCTTACGCTTTCGTTTGCCTGCACGTGAAGATATGTATGGCTGGTCACTAAGTGAAATTTCACATCCTCAAAATACAGGATGAAAAAGTTACTGTCATTTTAGAAGTATGCATCTGTGAGGCATCAAAGACTAGGCGTAGAAAGTCAAACATTTAGAAATAAATTTATTCATAAAAACTGGATTGATAAATTCAAACCTCCTGTGTATGTGGATTTTATAAATTCTATAAACGACGTCAAGTTTTAAGATTTATTCATAAAAACTGAATTGAAAAACTCAAATGCTTGTCGAACTTTCTCTACTATCTCTTCCGATTCTAGCAATTGTATTGATATTTTTTCCCTACACAAACAGCCTTCTACTTTAAATCCTTATTGCGCTATTCCCAAGTTTGTACTAGAGGCAGTGCGTTTTCGTGGAATTCTTTTATAAATGCAGGCTGTAAAATCTTGCTCGACTGTGTTCGAGCATACTCTAACACAGGGGTCTCCAACTTCTGTACCAGAGGACCACATGAGCCATTACACAACAGTACAAGGGGTGGACGTCTTACGTAATGTGATTGTTTCGTGATATGTTACATTCTACCAAATCAACAAATTTTTCGTGAATATTTTATGTTTTTCATTATTGATAAATGGCTTCGCGGGCCGTAGTTTGGAGACCCTACTCCAACACACAAAACGATTTTTCTATTGAAGCGAATGCTGTTCCTACGCCTGCAAAGATAAACGCATGAAATTTAAAACACAAAAGTTTTAGCTGTTATACTACATGCTGTTAAAACTTGAGATCATCTGAAACAAAGTGTTCAGGATAAACGATTGCATAACATTATAAAAATTTTGGAACGCACTGCAGAATTAAGTGACAATTACCAAATCTTGTAAACAATGACATGCTGTTGGAACCATGTTGACAATGCGTGTTAACAAAAAAGAAGATACCTTCTGCAGCCTGCTGTCCAGCGGACTTCGGCTTTTTCCTGAATATTGCCATTTTCGATTTCTCCTCACTTGCACTGCTCGGTCTTCTTTCAGTAGCACCGCCCACACCAAGGGTTTGCTGACCAGTGTCACCAGACACAAGAGCTGCATATGCACAGTGCAACCAAGTGGTACATAGACTGTTTGCTTGCATTGTCACCATGCAAACGTACTTTCCTCATGTTACGGTTTAGCAAGATGCAATGTCATTTTTTGCATTTATTGACAGAAAATCGACCAAACCACAGTCAAAAACAAGGAATAGAAGCCAATACATGTTTTAGTCTAACTGATCTCTAGTTTTTGCACATAGAGCTGTTCAAACTATTTAGCGAAATTTTCCAACAAACAAAAGAACATCCTTTGATCACTTAATTCAAAGAGGCTGAAATGTTGACATGCCACAGGGGAAACTTGATTTCATTTCCTGAAAGAAAAATTGTTGCTTCATGAAGCTCTAAATCACGACTACTCGAAAGGACATGTTAGACAAAGTTACACAAAAAATACAAACGGCGATCTATTTGTTTGTCTTTACGCAATTGCAACTAAATTTATCTATACAGAAAGTCTCGACTAGCTTTGCGTTCCCTTTAGACTTCGACTGTAATCAACAAATAATCTGTGGGAGCCTCTTTCCGCTTATTCTGTGCCATGAGCAACGCTACTACTTTATAGCGAATACTGCATAAGTGGCGAGTTAGCGACCCCGCCGCACCTGAAACTTTCGTTGAAGTCACTCACTGGCACAGAGCAAAGGGCTGAAAAGAGAACAAGTCTTGTTCTGTGTTTTGCAAGACTTCATTGTGACCCGACACAGAGGTGAACCCAATCTGCCAGCTTGAGAAACTCGTTCTCAATTCAAAGCTTGCACATATATATATAAAGCACAATGGAAAAGCCCTTCAGAATAGACTCGAGTAAAGTTAACTGCCGTACCACAGAAATTTGTGCAGTTTAGTTAAGTTGATATTTTCTATATTTTGAAAACAATGCAGCAGTTGGTGGTTTTTGCATAAGGCTGCTCCGACGACTCCTGGTACTTGAACGCAGTGTCAAAGCACGAGAGATTTTTCAACACCATTTTTCTCGAACTGGTTGCAGCAATTGTGTACAATGAATTCGCTGCTCTAGATGCTGCATTACTTTGAATCACGTAATTACCTCTAGCTCAAGGTCATCCATCGGTGACGTTTTGTAAACACGAGTGCGGGCAGCTGCAATGAGTTTCAATGGTGACAAGAAACCGGTTCAACAACTCGCTCAGCAGTCATTTGAATTGCTTGTTTTTGTGTGATTGATTTGAATTGCTTGTTTTACTGTTGTGCATCACATGTCAAGTTTGCATACTTTAAGCGCTGGATGTTTCCAATGGTAGCTTCGCCATAAATCTAACCTATGCCTGAGGGTTTGTTGCCATGCTCTGATGATTAATTGAAGTTGCTCTGCGCTGAAACACTAAAGTAAGTGCATAAATAATGCAATGGAGGTTTTGCTATTTCGTCGTAAATTTGCTTATTTCCGTTTCGAGCGAGTGACTAAAGCGTTGTTTGGCTATATTTTGACTTTTTGCAAGCAACTTCGGTTCAACTAACCAGGCTCGAGCCTCGAGTGAAGTTAACTGCCGTATGACATAAATTTGTGCAGTTTAGTTAAAGTGATATTTTCTATGTTTTGAAAGCATATTTTCTCGCGGTGGAAAGCTTTATCCTTGCATCGAAAATTTCAGAAATGCTTCATAAACTATGAATTCACTCATCGTCAGACTCACAAGAAGAGGCGTAAGAATTCCTAAACAAGCATTCAGCCGAACAGCCCTTTATCTCATCGTTTCGAGTCACGAAATCGAAGAACCCACCATGGGCAGATCGCTGCTATGTTACGCAATGACCCCGATTCAATTTACCTGCCAGGGAAGGGCCTTCACCATCCCCTGTAGTACCTCCAGCAGTACCCGTTGCTGTAGCGAAGGTATTCGGGGATATTGGCGGTTCCGTTGTTTCAAGTTTCTGAAAGCCAAGCATGGTGTTACGAACATCATTTAGTTTACTGGTCAATGCAGGCTGACAGCAAGCAAAAACATCGGCGAGAGGACAGTATAACATGCAGAGTCTGAAATTTTTTCTTTATAACGTTTTTTTACAGTTTCCCAAACTACCATCCCTGATAGGCTACAAAAATTGCTGGATTAAGTTAAATATTTTCTCAAATGAAATTCTTTCCTTTTGTTGCCAAGAAGGTTTTTTTGAAACACTTCGCAGACAGTAACATTGGTTTCAGGATGTAAAATGGAGCGAACGCTATTGAGTATTGAAAGTACAATTTCTTGGTCGTGTTCGCTTGATTTTTTTTCACACAGCACATTGGTGAAGCAGAGTTATAAATATTATTGCTGAACTTAATTTTTAGTATCTTTTAAAATTGTTTTCAAGAATTTAATAAACAGCAAACACCCACCTTGAGTTAGATTTAGCAAACTCAAAAGGCGAAAAACACCACTTACCACCGATTTATCAAGGTTGAATATGGCTGAAGCGCCTAGAGCCTCCGATGTAATCATCTTCCTCACCCAACGTCTTCTCCGAACCATGTCTAGCATGCGGGACTCGGGTCGATAATTGCTACTCCCTGCCGCTGCATACTCCCAGCCATCGCCGAAGGAACCTTCACCACCTTTCTGTGTTGAAATAATCAATGTGAAGCAACACTTCTATTTTTACTCAAAAAAAAGTTGCAGGCACCAAAAAACAAACTGAAAATCTGTTTTAAATCGAAAACGCCAATTTTAAGCAGGTAACTTCGCTCGTCTGGCAGTCATTTCTGTTATTTAGCCGATGTTTCGCCCACCTATTCACGTACTTCTGAACCATGGGCGCCCGCAGGGGGAGCAAAACGGACATTTGCCTTCCCTGGAAATTGAAACGAAGCACCAAGATTTTCTAGAAAACGTGAAGTTAGCAGCTCAATTCTGATCAATTCATTAATTTTTGCAATGCTACTTTATTTGCCGGTATAACGTTCACACTGCGCAACAGCCAGGTTTACTGTTCTGGTGTCATGCAGTAGTGAGCTTACAGTTCACCCGTGTCCAATCTTCATATAGGTTCGCTTCAAGTTACGATAGTAGGCGTTTAACCGCATGTTGCTTGTGAACACTGGTGCCACGCCTTGTGATTTTTCTAGTGATCTAGTGATTTTTCAATGCAATCTAGTGATTTTTTGCAAGGTATGTGTTTGAAGAAAATCGGCTGTCCTTTTTCTAACTTTTCAGCCGTTTTCAATCCGTAAACATTTGATTACGTGAATGGTTGTATGAAAATTTGCTCCAACAGAACAAACAAGTATTTCTAATTTGAGTCTCCAATCGTTTTCACTTCCGTGCTGTTATTGCTGCAATATTGGCCATGACTAGGGTTGCCAACGTCCCGGAATGGCCGGGACAGTCCCGGAATTGACGTCTAGCGTCCCGTGTCCCGGGCTGGGTCACTTTTGTCCCGGAAGTTACTGACAGCTCTTTGTCTTAGCGAGAGTTAATTGATTACTATATTTCCGTACATTAAGATTGATATATCTTTGAAAATTTTCCTGTTTTAGTAGTTTTTTGCATATATGCCCTAAAGATTCATCATTTCACAAGTTTCTGCTATTGTGATAAAAATTAATTAGGGCCCTAGAGGTTATTAGGCCAACACTGCATAATCATCATCTACGACGTGCAGCACGCGCTGTTGCTTTTGATGTCTATCGTGTTTCGTAAGCTTCTGTTGCATCAATCTTGGAATTATTGTCATTAAGGTGCCCGGAATGGCGAAACAGAAAGTTGGTAACCCTAGCCATGACGGCATTTTCATTTTGTTGCATGGACGCTGCAGAAGAAATAATCAAATAAATGTTAGGTTGATTGGTCTAAAATACTCCGTGTGTGGTGTCGTTTTCAGCTCTTGAAAAAAACCTGATGATTGTTGTTATGACATTATCCAGGCTTCAGGCTGATCTATTTTAACGAACTGGCAAATGATGCAAAGGTTTTTGGGTTACGAAGCAAATGACTAAATCATTTCAACCAAAACTGCAAACTTCGACGCAAAAATTTTAAATCAAGTGAAGTTTTCTCAGATCTGGTCAATTTTTTTGTGAATCTAGTGATTTTGCAGAGAAGCCTGTAGCAGCACTATTTTTGAACGCAGACATGGTGGCAGGTAATGCAGCAAGTTAAACTACAACATCGCGTCAAAACGAAGCTCCATGATAAGTAGGTACCTAGTATGTTAAGGGAAGCGGCTCTTCCTTATATTTATAGATAAAGATAGAATTTTAAAATAAAATTAATTGATTTTTCGACCCGCCAGCGATATCGCACAATCCATGCGGCCCGTGATAGTAAATAGGTTCTCCACCCCTGCTCTACAGGAACATTTCCAGATCTTCATCTTCCACGGTGTTTCCACTCGAACCTTTGGCATTATGAGTTGCAAGATATGCTGATAGAATAGGCCAACTGCCTCCAAAAAGCCAAACATTGAAGAGAAAAAGTCAAACTATTTTTTGACACCAATTGCCTCTAAGAAAGACCAAATTGGTGAAATTTGGCGTCAAAAAAGCCAATCGGGCAACCCTGGTTACAGAGCTTGTGAACGGATTGTTCGATCGTTAGTTTTTATTGCGTAACTATAACATGACAACAAATCTTCAAAGGTTCACTTCAAGTTTTGGTAATAGGCGTTTTGCCACATATGTGATTGTTGAACTCAGACATCTTTGGCAGAAAATACTGCGAGACAGTGACTGCTGATAGCGGTAAGCTTCGTAATTTTGTACTGCGTGAAAAGGAACATGAATGAAAAAGAAGCACTGCTGCGCCGACGAAGCGCGATTTTTGCGACTGTTGCCGTAACACGAAGCATTTTCGTTATGGTGTAGAAAGGGCAAAGCGTTTTGTGAACGTGCATTTGCATTGCCTCGTCAGGAATATGAACAGTAAAAGCAAAATGTCGAGGTTTCCCTCCATGGAAAATTATCTGCGGACGCCCATGTTCTGAAATGCAGTACTTGGGTTCAAAAACTGAGCTTAGGGCGCAAATGCCAATTTAATTTTCCCATGCTTACTGCTCCTTGCAGGAAGAACTTTTGCAGTTTCTGATCCATGCATATTCGCGTCCTCACTAGTCTTCTTCGTCTTCCAACGTGGAAAACTTTTTCAATTGAATGGTACTCAGGGGTAACATCTTCTTCAGTCATAGTGCAGTACTCCCAACCTGCGCAACATTACATTACTTTGTTATGCAAGAAAAATGAATAGGCTGCATGTATCTTATTCGCAAATTATCCATATCTTTAAATTAAAAAGGACGAGCTATAAGTGCCTGAAGTTAGCCAACACCCACGACAGCAACGCAAGTTCTGTCATTAATCATAGTGGCTTAAAATTAGTTTTATGTTTTATGCTTTTGAACTAAAGGTAGGATCGCGTCAGGGACTTTGAAGTCGAGTCATAAAAGTATGCGATCTTTGTGTCTGATCTCGACCGGTAACAACAAATGCCAAATCGACTGAAGTTAAAGCACTAACCAAAGCGAACTCATTCACGCGTCACACACCTCAAATATTGTTCCGTCCATATCGTTTGTATTTAAAAGTTAGCGCTTTAGTGATTAACAAACATGTCCGCTCTATTATGTCACATCAAAAAGCAATATAATGTGCTTGACTGACAGTACTGTAATATAACTACTATGCATCAGTATCTTTCGTTTTGGCAAATATATGTCAAAATTAGATTGTTCGGTCTCAGAGGACAGCTTAGTTGTTCCCTCAAGTACACCCTGGTCTTACAAATACTTCACATAAGGAAACACAGTTTTTGCCAAAAAATCCAGTCAACACAGCTCACCCTCCTCATCGCAAGCTCTGTCTGTGTCTACTGACCATTCATCTTCCCACTCCCAACCGGGTTGGCACTTGATTGCTGCTAAGTTTGGCACCACCTCATTTCTAGAGTTCAATATCTTTTCATCTTGCCAGTCACTTCCTGGGAAGCGATATTGGTGTTCCCAACATTCCTGCATCGCCAAAGATCACGGAATTTGTGCGCACAGTACAAATTCTGAACTACAGTACTTAGGTCCATCAACTAAGTTTAGGACGCATAGTTATTAAGACAACAATATAAGGCTGAAGAGAGATGATTCTTGTATTTTTGCTTATATTGCTGCTAGATGAATATATTGTTGCTGACGCATTTCGAGAAGATGCTTTCAAAGATTTGACGACGTAGCTGAATAAGTTATAATCTGCTTTCATTTAAAAACAACAATGCAAATTGCAGAAGTTAATATCAGCTGTCATTCACTTTCACTAAGCAGATTTGAAAGCATGAACTCCTTCCTTTCAACATGACTGCCATAAAAACAAAAGCACATGGTGATAAGAATCGCTCAGGAAGTACTTTTATATTGCGAGCATCAAATTACAATCTTTTATATTTTACGACTTTACAATGACCTTGACGCAGAGTAAAACATATACAGAGGCGTAACGAGGGGCGCAATTCCTCGGGTGCCGAGTCAATATGGGGGCGCCAAATCACTGCAGGGGGGCGCCGAAAAGTCCCAACAATGTTACAAGTACTTTCTTCAATACAGTACATTTGCTTCCGAAAAACCTCCGTTTTGAACATAGGGGCGCCAAACTTGCTTCTTGGCCCGGGCGCGATCTATCCTCGTTACGCCCCTGAACATATATGTTACACTTTTAACAGTGACTCATTTCGTTCCCCAGGTAATTGTGAACAATTACCTTTTGTTGCTGAGTTGTTTGCTATGAAATTCACTGTTACTAATTGATCCAGGCATCACAAAAAGATGCGATGGACCAAAGTTTGCATTTCTCTCAGCAGCTTACAATTAATTTATCAAACAACGATCTGCAGCTATAACGAATGCAGTGTATCCACGATCTACGTATCTTTCTTAGTATATAATGCCTTATCTAGCGAGCAAGCTAACATCATCTCATCCTTATTAGACAACAGAAATGCCAATATACCTCTTTAAAACTGATGTAACCTTCATCTTGAAGCATCGGAACATCGGAAGACACATGCCACTTGCCATCCCATTGCCAACCAGGTGGACACGAAAAGGAATCCTTGGGGAGTGAGTACTGAGATAATAACAATAAACACAGTGTAAGTAACGGAATATACAGTAATAGATGGCATCAAAGTCATATGCACAATATGGGCCTTCATACTAACATATAGCATTTAAAAAATACTAGCAACATCGAGTGATCGTGACGTATACCGTTTAACATATTTATTCAATTTATTGGCAGTGGCTCATAGGGGATAGAGCGCCTTGTTCTCATTCACAATATTGAGTGATCGATCCACAGCCATTGAGAAAATCGCCGCAGTGGTCTTTGGGCAAGAACGTCACCTCATGCACCTCGGCAAGAGGTAATTTTCAAATGTTGGCGTAGTGTTTCAATTCGGAAAAAATTCCACATGATTTAAAAGTTGCATTACCAACTTCTCTATTTGAGGTTTCCAATTAAGTTTATCACCAAATACAATGCCAAACTATTTTGAGTTACTTCGTTATGATAGTGGTTGATTATTATCAATATAAAAAGAAAAAATATTGAGAGGTGGGATTATTCATGAGTATGAGGTAACTTTGGATGATACATAATATGTTAGCACAAACCCAGTGTACTTTGCCAATAGGTCTGTCGCTGCTACAATGCACTATCAAAACAGCGTCACGCTNGTTGTTCATTGAGTNAATCTTGAACAAGGATTTGATCGGTAGTGGCAAGTTATAGCATCGTCTAAAGCAGGAGTGGGAAAACTTATTCAATAAAAGAGTCATTTGCACAAACCCAAAAAGACCAGCGAGCCGCAAAATCGATTTGCAGTCTCAATATAAACACGGTAAAGAATGCAAGTTTTACATGAAGTGATCTGCAATAATTGAAACACAATAAACGCATTATTTATTCATATTAGGTTTTTTTAATACTAGTGCCAAAAATCTTCACAATTCCTTGTTAAAGCTGTGCGACTTAATTCTCCCAAGTCTTTCTTTGTTAGGATTGCACGATGTTTTGATTTAAAAACTTCATTACACAAAATAAAAGTTTCGTTTCTACAGCAGACAAGTTTGTGACAAACGGTTGGAGAACTGAATAGCCATCACCGCCTACATTCATATTGTTGAATTAGTTTAGAAGGATTGTAAAACATGGTTTTAACTCCTGTAAATGGTCAAATATGGCTTGGAACTCCTCCATAGCCTTACAAATGTATTTTTATATTCTTCTCCTTTGTAGTCTGCGATTGCCACTTTGTGAAGAGAATTCGTTCTCATTGTGACATTGGGAAATGTCATGTTTTTGAGAACATGTCTCTTTGAAAATTTTTGATTTTGTACTAGCAACTTATGTAGCCTAACTTGGGCTTTTGGCTCACTGTTTTTGTTATCAAATTGCGCAGACTCCCCGCATGGTAACTAACTTTACGAACTTCTATGAAAACACTGATAAATGAAACAAACATTGAGTATGAGGAACAACTCTCTGTCAATTTGAGATATTGCTATCCAGCTAGAAGAGCCGCATAAAACATGCCGGCGAGCCTCAGTTTGCCTACCACTGGTCTATGGTCTCGCCCTGAAGATTTGCTTTTAGGCTAAGAGAGATGAGAATTAAATTCACGCACATTAAAATCGTGCGCAGCAGACCAAATAAACTCATGTGCATGATGTTTTTTATAGATTAATAGACCTGTCTGGGCATTGTAGGCAAGACATTTTCAAAATATTTTAACAAAAGGTACTTTTGTTGTGCAAGTTGCAAGGTGTGAGACTTCGCGAATTTGCTAATCCTTTTTTCGTAAAATTTCGTTTTTCCTGTTTTTTGCGTTGCCACCGGGGACATTGCGTTTCCACAGGACATCAATTCAATTTCAACCAGAAGGCGAATAGCCATTTAGCAATGGGTACCATGTGACTTCGAAAGAAACTCCATAATCTTTTCCGATTTTAACAAAAAGCAAAAAGATCTGAACAAGCTTCCACTACAAATGAATCGGAAGGTGGATGAAACGAGTATGGAGTGATTCTTCCTTTTCGATAAGCATGTTTGTGTGCGTGGGATTCTTTCAAATGTCACATTTCTGATGATATGAAGAAACATTTGAAACGATATGATACAGTAAAATCAGTTATTCCTGGTGGCTGTACAAAGTACTTGCAAACCACTTGACGCCTGCATTAAAAAGCTGTTAAAATCAAACTTTCTTGAGTTTTGCGATACCATTTTCGTAGAGGCGTGTATAACAATTCTGACGGAAAAAACACCCAGTCATTCGCAACAAAGACTCAAAGTCGTTGGTTTGCTCAAGCGTGGGTCAAAGGCTTCAAAAATAATTAATTTATACTACGTGTGAGATACCAGAACTGATGATGCAGCGAAATTCCCTGCCTACGAAATGAGTGTACAGGTACTGGTGTCGCCGAAAGTGGCATTGACGATTTTGTTGATGACACGATGACAATGACACGTGATGTTAGAAAGAAAATCCAAAAACAGCACTTGTGAGATTGTGTGGTGGAGAGCTTATTATCGCAGTTTTGTAAAATGTTTGGTAATGTGACTTAAATTCGCATCCAATGGCAGCTTCTGTTCTTTTACATGATCATGTTATATGGCTTACACACGCACGCAATGGAGGCTAACAATCGAATAATTACGAATACGGATTCTTGTTTCAAACGACAACTGCAAGAAATTACACATATCAAAATTGATTTACGCGTAATCAATTGCATCAAACCAGGGTGTAGTGGGTCGGGAACGCGTTTTCATATTCGTTTCATAGTAACCTGACTTGAAAATGTGTATTTTTACACAGATTTCCTGTGTAGCTCCCAGAAAGGATGAATGTGAAAAAAACTGCGAATGTTTTTTGTAGTGTAATGAAATTGATTTTGAAGGTGTGAGTTTTAAGTTCTGCTGAGAACGGCTAGTTTTTTGGGTACGTTACTAAACATCTTTTTTAGCACTACATCCCTGCATCAAACACTCACAGCTCCTGTGATGTCTTTGTAGCCGTCAGATGTCCATCCTTTTATGACATTTTTGCTTTCCATTTCAAACTGCAAAAAAAGTTCGCAGCATGAAATAGTCAAGACGCATCGGTCGTAAATCAACAAAAACGTGCATCACAAAACGTGCATCACAAAACTGCGTGACACTTGTGGCATAGGAAAAAGGGGAGGCTCTGCCGTAACTATTCTTGTATAAAAAAAGTTTCGTACACACGTTCGGAAATGCTCTTCACGTTACTTGCATAAGTCAGGGTTTTTGGGATATGCTGCAAAAGCACAATGCGCAAGATAGTTATTGATCACAGACGTGACAAAATATCTCAAAAATGGTAACAATGTCTGAAGATTTCTTTATTTTAAAGCCTGTATTTTCAATTCACCTCGAAAACAGGTAGCAATAATGCGACATGAAAATAGTGAGACTCTCGGACTATACTGATTTAGCAAAAATGTTGACGCCACACTAGCTTTTATCCGATAATCTGACTTGCAGCACATGGTATCAAGGCAAAAATTGGAAACAATATGAGCTTTTCTGGAGATTAAAACTATTGTTAGCAGCAAAACTGTTTCAAATAGCTTCTTGTTTAAAGTCTTGCAGAGTGCATGAGACAGACTTACTGTATGCGCATACACAGCTATTTGACCAGTTGTTTTGAAGTCAAACACGTCTTGATCGATGGCACGACCAAGCCAAGCGAAGACTCTGAGCTGGCATGGAATCTTGTACTTCTTCTTGCTGCTTGCCTTAGTGGTTGGATACTGAAAGGCAATGAATACAAACTGAACTAGCAAACCTCACAAATTGTTTCTAGTTTTTTGCTCGAATAATGAATTGATAGGAACGTTACACTTGTCAGAGATTAAAGCCATCGCAACTTTGAAACCGCAAACTGTACCTTGAGGAAAATGTTCTGAGGTTTGGAGCAGTATCTTCCACTAAACTCCGGATTATCTTGGCAATGCAAGAGGTCATAGGCCGGTATTCTGCAAAATGATATGTTATGAAAGCGCCAGGTTTCACCTCTTGATTAGAAGTATCGTTGCATACGAAAATAAATTTTGATGGTCTAAAATCCAAATGATTTGTTTTTTTCTTAAAGCTTGTACAGCCGTTTCTTGGGTAGCAACTGCTGCAAAAACTAACAATAAGAAACAGATGAGTCCAAAGCAATTTAAATTGAGTTTTACGCCGTTTGTCTGCTTGAGTAATTGGTTTAAATACAAACTGAGCAACGATAGCGACAACAAGTTATCTTTAAACAAAATCTATAACCCGAAAACTGTTGAAAAAACACGGTTTTCACAAAACCCTGAACTTTACCTGGCATAGGCGATTCTCTTGTTGGCACTGACCATCCAGATTATCACATCCGGGAAACTGTTTTGGGGCTGAAAACATAAATCAACTTTAGTTCCAAAATTTGCACAGGAAAAGATTTACCCTAGTGCTATGGTAAGTGTTGAAGAAAGATTTTTGTACCTCAATTGCAACTCTTTGGATGCGATCAAGAAAATCGTAAATGGCAGCAACAGCTTCTTCCGCGTCTCTACAGTTTTGTCGTAAGTCCTTGGCTTCTTGATTAACCAGCTGAAAAGTTTGAATGCGTTTGCTATACAAACGCACGTCCAGTTGGTTAGACGCTGTGCGTCCGCGCGGATCTGGAAGCTTTTTCCTAAAAAAACATCAACTAATTTGAGTGAAAAATGTGGAACATCTGTCGAACCCATAACTACGATTTTTTCTGTATCCGTAAAATTCGTAAATAGGAAAATAGTGCTTTAAAACAGAAATTTCAGAACTGTGATCATGGGCGTCGGAAGGATTTTTTCCAGGGGTAGGGCACTAGGGGATTTTTCCAAAATTTTTCCAGGGGGCGGCCAAAGTGCTGAAATTGGTTTTTAGCCCTCGAAATTGAAAAGACAACCTTTGTTTGCTAAAATTTTCAAAATCCAGGGGGGGCGTTGGCTCCCCCCTTCCGACGCCCATGATTGTGATATGGAAATTAATTTATATGCATTGACATTTTTCCGAATCACGTTATTTGATGACAACCTTGAAACTTACATATTTCAAACAAACGAGTCCGATTTGTCCAGTACAATATTCATCAAATGCTACTGTAAAACCAATAACAAGCAGACAAGATATTTACCCTGTTTCTAATATAATCATATCCAACAATGCTACAATTTCTGATGCGATTTCGATCTCTTCGGCTTTTTCGTCCATGAGGTGCTTGACTCTTTGCAAGTCCATTGTCTAAATATTAGCCAAAAAATCACTTCAGGCTGCTATATGAAATGTTGGCATGACTGTACAAGAAAACCAGAGCAATTTTTCTGGCAACTCCCAGTGCAACTGTGCAAATATCAACAGTAAAACTACATGTATTGCGTAAAATTGTACATCCTCCATAATTAAAAATGCACCAATTTTTAGTTAATTTGAATAAGAATTCTTTGCGAATATGATATGTTCTGATAAGATCGTATCATTTGATTCTTGGCTTGGAAACCATTAGTTTCGGTAAGTATCGAATTTTTAGTTCAATTGTTTTGCAGAGTGCGTAAGCTTGTTTCCGTGTTTCAAATGCGCTAAGCGTTAATCATTCCCATTCAAGCATTTATGCTCATTCAGAAGGATATGGTTCTTGCGACAATCCTCAAAACAGAACGCAAAAAATGTGCTTTTGCACATCACAGTGAAGAAACTCTTTAGGTGATGAACTTCTTCAAAATTCTCTTACACCAATGTCAGATATTGCTACGTATCTGAACAATTCATACGTACGATTCAGAGCTGCAACCATTATGGTGGTTGTTAAGATGCTTAATTTCGGCTAAGTAGATTTTATACATGCACAATCTGAACTAGCGCGTTTTCAAAATTGGAAAAGAAAATCCTAAATGCAGTATTTGATACGTTAGCCTGGTCTCAAGAGTGATATGACAATGAGCGGTTTTGGTGTTGGCTGCTACATGTGCACAGGGAGCGAGTTGAAAATGGATGCAAAAATCTGGTTTGAAGCAAACCGTTTTTTACAGATGGCCCAACCACAGTTGTTCAATCGTTGTAATCTATACCAGGGTCTCCAAACTTCGGCCCGCGGAGCCGTGTTACCCGGACCGCGAAGCTGCTTCTTCCGGCCGCAAAGACATTTTGTCAATAATAATGAAAAAATAATATATATACGAAAAATTAGTTGATTTGTTAGAATGTAACTTGTCTCGAAACAATCACATTACGTAAGGTGTCCGGCCCTCGAACTGTTGTGTTATAGCGTATGAGACCGTCTGGCAAAAAAGTTAGGAAACCCCTGATCTATACCAGCAGCACGAAAGGCACACGTCATATTTATGAACAGTTGTATCCACTCACTATTTTGTCAATCAACCTCAGTATAAAATTGAGAGCGAAGAGTCGAAAACCAATATCCTCCCATTGTGACGTAACCATCATCACAGGTTTCTTCGAAGCCCATGACATGAAATGGTACCTTACACCTTATTAGAAAAATTTTATACAAAATATGCGTTAATTGCTAAAACTATAAAATCACTCTTGCAATTGCACAAGTCAAATGTTTTGCGAGTTGGAAATGCGTTAAAGTTTCTTATAGTTCAACACTACACTTCAGGAAAAACTTCATGTTGCTATTTTGTTAACATATTTTAATAATGTTTCCAATTCACAGCTTTACTGTGAGTGCTTAGTACAGACTGGCAAATGAATTCGTTATTACACATATTTTGGATAAGCAAGCCTATCAATTGATGCAAGAAGAAAAGTAAAACGAATGGAGACTCCAATATAAGGAGTTATGTCGCTCCACAAGCAGTTTCCCTAAAGTGGATTAGCAACTGAAATGGACAAAAGACAGTAAACGCAGGTCACCGTCAAATACTGGGTTCTGTGGTTCAGTTGTGGAAACAGAGGCACCAAGGTCACTTTCGAATTTGTTTCCATGATTTCCCATCGACACTTCAAACTCAACACCTTCGTACATCTTGTCGATTTGACCAGCGCTGGTGAGCGCCATAACCAGCCTGTAGCGACGACGCCTTTTGTATTTCTGCGTAAAAACGTTGAAAACAGATTGCCTGAACTGAACCATAGCCGTCCATACACGTTTGCACAATCTTTGCCGAACTATTCGTTAACTTAAGAATTATAGGTAATGTTTTGAATACATTACATAACCTCAACAAACTTTTTTCGTGGTTGTACTCAATTTGACGATTTTTATGTGCTTTGTCCCTATCCATACGAATTTCTGCCCATTTTTTCTGGATTTTACCATTTTTATCTGCCACATGAAAATTGGCATTTCGTACAGCTAAATATTGATCCACCACACCTTTTGCATCCTGTTAAAGTAACTTGAAAGAAAAAATCTTGCCGTTGTACTAACTTCATTCATGATTTGATTTTTAGGTGCATATGCAAATGTAACAAACTGAAGATAATGTTTCTTGTGGGTTAGTATACATTTTTGAGAGATAAACTGAATTTCTATACATATTACGCAAACAGCATTGAGTAGCCATCTTTAAAATACGCAAAGTGTAAGCACAACACCACTTTTTCTAATGGACTTGGAAGGTTCTGCTGAAAAGCAATAAACTAACAAATCACTGTCATCAAATTTGTTTCCTAAGCGCTCACTTTTTATTTTTTGTTTCCGTGAAGGTGCACCACGCGCATCGGCGAAAATTGTATTATTTTAGTCGCAGTAAAATGGAAGCTTCTTTATTTTACACACTGTAATGGTGAACAGGCGGAGGCAGCTCCCCCAATTTTTGCCTCCCCTAAATTTTATTGTTCCCAGAAAATTTTGTTCTAAACATGTCTTGCTATCAGATAAAAAAATGTTAAAACTATTGTATGGTAATAATTTCTAGAATTCAGATGCTTCACAATTCCTTTAGTATGTGAATACAAATAACACATATTTTTCAAATACACTATAGTTCAAACGCTAGCACGTTAAATTTGCAGGGAACAGGGGCAACTGTCGAGTGGTGCTTTAAGCTTGTGTTCAATGACCACATCTAATTTCAAGTAGATAAGTTCACCAACCCTTATGTTGCTGTTCAAACATATTGTTTGACAACTGAAACAAAAACTCGCGATGGTCTTTGCGTGGGAAATATCAATTTCGCATTGTTTGCATGAATTTTCGTAAGCGATTTCTCACTGTTTTCATAGGCCACTCGCGATTTTCTTTACCAACCTGCACTATCCGCACTTGTTCCTCATCTATTGAGTCGACAGCTGGCTTTGGATCTTGGCCTTCCTCGTCCAGTGTTGTAACCAGCTCAACCATAGCTCTGCCGCGATAAGCACAACCTTCACCCTGAAAGTAATTTTGGCATCATGATGAAGACCACAGAAAGTCGTCAAGTCTATGGCCAACTTGAAATCTTACTTTTCAACTTCACAGCAGCAAGAGCTGGCGTCATGACAGCCGGATTTTAATTGCAAATTACTGCCCCCACCGTAAGCATTAAAGTTTCGAAACCTTTTCTGAAGTTGGCACCTACTCGCTAAAGTTAGATCATGGATTTCCAGCAGTAAAACGTTGGCACAAAAATAGCGCTCTGTTTTTGCACGAGTGCAAGAAAGCAGCAGTAACAAACAGTCGTTATCTGGTGGACAGACGATTGTCTTAATTATATTGTATTGTCTCGTTTGCATAACCACAAGTCCACAACCTGCATAGCTTGGAATGTTCTCGTTACGAAAGAAATACCTTTCCCATGTTGAGAACGTCAAGTCTGTCACTAATTTCTGAGAACTCTCGAGGAGATCCATAAAAGTTGACGAATGTAGGTCCGAACGTGGGAAGGAAACCTGGATTTATTACGATCGGCTATATAAATATATTTGAGAAAACTGCATGCCCAACTGTATAAGTGGCCAGATAAAAATGTGATAATAGTTTAAAATGTTAGCAGTTCGTATTGAAACAAGCTGCGTCTTTGGCATGTCGTTTCATTGTACACGCCAATGTACTTACAAATAAAAAGTTACGTGCACGTCAAACGTTACATTTTTTACTTGATTTAAACAAAAACTCCCGCTTTCATTCAAACAGCCACAATTGTAACAGAAGCAAATCGTCAAAAGACTACACACATTGGATGGAAAGCCCACCATAAATGAAGCGTTTAGCAGTGATAGGACGATGCACTCAACAAAACGAAAACAACAACAAACCCTCCAGAGTATCGAAGGCGTCTTCATCGATATCTTTGAAAGCATGCATGGTAAAAACAAACAGAAACCAATTTGTGTGAGAAATATAACATTCATTTTGACGAGTACACACGTGCAAGACATCCACAGTACAGTAGCAGGTTACGGTTTGTGATATCAAAGCAAATAAAGCTCGAGAAAATCAAATACAAATAAGCACCATGTAATCAGCCTCTTCAAACTCATAAAATGATAAAACTACCACTTTCTCCGTTAGACAATGAATGAGTGTTAATTCATGCAGACCTCACCATCAGGTCAAATAAAAAAAACAGTTTTAATTCATGCAGACACTGACACATGCAAGGAGCACTTCAGTCAACTCAAACGGAATTTTTCCATGAAACTGGTGTAAGAGATGTTTCAAATGCGAAAGACAATGCTAGACTTACCCGCTCCCGTGGCGTCCTCTCCAGTTGACGAGATGTCGTCCACGCTCAGATTAATTGTACCAATAGCATCATCACTACCAACCCGATCCCTGTACAAAAACACCCGTGATGTCAGAGTAAAGCAGAAACGTAAATGCCACGAAAAACTTCAGCATTCCCGGATACAAATCAACCTGTAATATGAAAATTTCATTTGCGTGACAAACAGAAGCCTGAACACATCAAACATTGAGGGGGCATACCAGGATTTTTGCGAGAGCCTACAATCTACGGCCAAACAGACTCCATCGCCACGCAACTCGTGAAGTCCATCGCCACGCAACTCGTGAAGAACGGGACATACAGGACCGGGGACCGAGAGTCCACCAGGCTGGTCAACAAAGAGCTGTCCGACCGATGGAAGATTCCAACACCTGAGGGTTACAGTATCTCTGAACCCTTTAGGCCGGAGGAGCTTGCTGCTGCACTCACGCCGGGTCGGCTCTGAAATCTTGGTTTTGCGACTTCCTCAGTTCCTGCATGCTCCAACTCAAAATTCCAAAGATCTGGAGAAGAGCACTAATAGCTGCGATCCCTATGCAGAAAAGCCATTGGGGGACCCAAAGAGCTGTCGTCCCATACCTCTGCTGTGTGTTCCCATTAAAATCCTCGAGAGACTCATCTACGCTCGTGTCCACCCAATCATAGACCCACTGCTCCCTCAGGAGCAGGCGGGCTTTCGACACGGGAGGTCGACCGTAGACCAGGTCACCCTGCTGACGCAGAACATCGAGGATAGTTTTTCGGCTAAAAATAAGGCCGGAGCTGTGTTTGTCGACCTCACAGCAGCCTACGACACTGTATGGCACCGCGGCCTCACCTGCAAGCTGTTGCGATTGCTGCCTAAGGTTGCCAGACGTCCTTGAGCGCCAAGGACTGTCCTTGAATTTGCTATCAAAACTCGTTATGTCCTTGATTCTTGAAAAACATCTTGNA